>Ga0307514_10005055_pt1 | contig 11918 bp, 16 predicted proteins | sample 16_EM_MG_FD_203088 | JGI IMG/M metagenome (GOLD analysis project Ga0307514, IMG submission 203088) | Populus trichocarpa ectomycorrhiza microbial communities from riparian zone in the Pacific Northwest, United States - 16_EM | ecosystem: Host-associated > Plants > Roots > Unclassified | place...
AATACTCACACAGCTGAGTTACTCATATAGCGGAAATACTCATATAGCGGAAATACTCATATAGCGGAAATACTCATATAGCGGAAATAGATCTGATAAAGAAAATAAATCATGTGCGCAAAGTAATTTGATTCTTAAGAAAATCCTCCTGTTGAAGTAGCGCTGCTACTTTTACATAATCCTTGTTGTAACATATGAAATTGTAGTCTTTCCTGGTGGTCAACTTTACTGGTTGTATGGGAGAAATAATAAAGTCACAACGCAATTATGTCTTCCTTACATTCCTCCATGACCAATTTTCCTGAATCTATGGTATCCTTCTCTTAAGTCAAGCACTTGTCTAAATATTGTTTTTGGGTATATGAATTTTTTATCAACAAGTCTCTTATTTTTCCATTCTGTGGGTATAGTCTATATCCTGTCTTGAGTGTAGAAAGTTACTTTTGTCATGCATTCTTCATGCCCTATAACTGATTCATCAAGGTAGTGGTGGATTTGCACAGGTCCTGAGTTTCTTTTCTCTTGTTATCCTATGTTGATTTCAGGACATATAAAGGTGTTATGGTTGAAACTCTTGCAATACCAACAATTAACTTGTGATTGACATTCTTGTTGATCATGTTCTTTTCCTAGGCATCTTAAGCAACAATCTATTCCTTCTCTTACAATCCAGGGTGCTCTGTGACAGTTGGCTACTTTGTGTCCTGTATTGAAACAGAATTTGCAATAGGATTTTGGGGGGAGTTCTGTTGCTAATTGTTGTGCTGCTGAGTTGATAGTGTCTGTATAGGAGGGTATTTGAGCAAGTATTCTTTCCTTCTCTTTTTGTATCATTTCTAGGGTTTCCTTCCTAGTATTTCTATCTCTTGTTTTTCTTCCTTTTCTCTTTCTATATGTTGTTCCTTTATTTCCTTCCTTCCACAACTCTTGTAATAAGTCAATACTTATTTCCTCTGCATCTACCCAACTATCTTCTGCCTCTGAATATCCTTCCCATCTAACTTTGTACTGTTTCTTTTGTATTCCTGGTTGTGTTCTGAACTCTACAACCTTTTTCACACTATACCAGTCTCCTTTTACTGGTCCTGGTTTGTGTAGTTATCTTGATGGGAATTTGGTCTTGTCATTTGGGATGTAGGCTTTGAGGAGGTTGGTATAGAATATAGATGTGATTCTGGCTAGTTCTGGATATTCTGATAGGTCTAGGTGATAGGATTGTTTCCATTTGTTGACTTTTGTGATTGGGAATGGTCCTATCCATTTGTAGTGGAGTTTGGTTTCTTTGGAGTATGGTGTTAGGTTTTGGGTGGATAGTAGGACTTGATCTCCTACTTGGTATTCTGGTGCAGGTCTTCTGTTTTTGTTGGCTTGTTCTAACTGTTGTTTTTTGGCTTTTGTTAGATTTTCTGCCACTTTATAATATTCTTGTGTGGGGTCTGAATATATGGGTATAGGATGTGGTAGTTGAGCTGCTGCTAGTTTGGGATTGAAACCATAAAGTGCTTGAAAAGGAGTTTTTCCTCTTGGACCACTTATTCTTGCATTTACCTGGGTTTGAACCTTAGGTGCTACTTTGACCCAATTATTTCCTTGACTTTCTTCCATAACAAACATTGGAATAATTGACTTGTTTTTTCTTTCTGATTGTCCATCAGTTTGAGGGTGATAAGGGGAGGATGCTTTATGCTCAATTCCTTTATCTTGTAACCATTTTTGAAATTCTTTTGCCATAAACAGGGGGTCTTGATCAGAGATAATTGCTTGGGGTAGACCTATACCTTTTGTTCCCACATTTCAATAACATCCCCAGCTTTGATATAAATAGTGCAAGGTATAAGGAAAGTAAAATCAGTGAGAGTATCTTGGATTACAAGCAGTTTTTGAAAAGTTACTTCAGGTAAACTATTTCTTTTTTCTGGCTTGTATCCTGGTAGAATATCTTCTAACAATATAGTAATGGGTTTCATATAAAGGAAATCCATACTAACATATGTCTATGGTTTTGTTGGTACTGTTAATAGTGTTAACAGTCCTACTGGTAGTTGAGTTGTTTCTTTTGCCAGTTGACAAAGATTACAGGAGAATATGAATTGTTGTGTGTCCTGATATGATCTATTCTAGCTATAGTTTTCTGTCAGGTATGAGTATGTCTTTTGAAGTCCTACATGACCTGTATTGTTATGGGCTTCATGGAGTAGGAATTCTTTGGCTGACATACCTTGTATCTTAAAATGGTCTGGGATTATCAATCTCCATCCTTTTTGTGCCCTTCTATGCCCATATAGAAATCCATCTCTTATTTCTATTCCTGCTACCTGTTGTCCATTTTCCATCTGTTCATATATCTTATGATAATTCTTATCTTTTTTCATAGCCTTAACATATTCCTCTTTTCTTCCCTTCTCTTGTACCTATTGTGCCACTACTAGGTCTGGCCAATTTTTGTCTGTAGTTTCCATATTCAACTGTTCCTTTATCATGTTCATCCTTTCCTCCTCTTTTACATTTTCTCTCATATTATTATTCTTTTTTCTGCATGTTTTTCTATAGTGCTTTAGGTGGTAGTATGTATATACCCTATTGTCTCTTTCCACATTATTAAATGTATTGTTACATGAAGTCCTGTTATGTCCTTTCTGACCACATTGACTGTATGTCATTGATCTGCCCCTTATCTCATTGTTTTGAGGTACTTGTTGAGCGAGCAAAGGAGGAAAGTGGTCTGTTGTTATAGGAGGATTCTGTGTAGGAAATGGAGGGAATGTGTTTTGAGGTGCTTGTTGTTGGTATCTGAGGATTGGGTCTATTTGGAGGTATTGTTGACATTCTTGGAGGTAATGTCCAAATTGTCCACACCAAGTACAAAGATTATTTTCTTTAGTACTTGGAGGTAGTTCCCTACAGTCATTTATAGTATAACCATTTTGTTTGCAATTCCAACAAAAGGCTTTGGTGTAGGAGGAGGAGGAGTAGGTTGGAGATGGGGGAGGAGGAGGAGGTTGATGGAACTTAAGTTCCTTTGGTTCCTCATCTCTACATCTCCTAGGATCATTGCCCCTGATCCTAAGAGTACTATTTAGGGTTGGTGTCCACTCATTTTCCCTAGGTGGTGGGGACCTCCTAATAGTATTTTCCATGTCCTCAGGAGGGTTAGTGATTTCCCAGTCCTCCTATTCTTCTGTTGTAGTGTTATTATTTGTTATAATATTTTCCCTTGTCCACATACCTCTGGGTTCCTCTTCCCATGCTTCTTCTTGGATGTAATCTTCCCAGTTAAACTCAGTTTCCTCTTCCTAAGTTTCTATATTGTCTGTATTGGTAATGGCCTCTGCTTCCTCATTCCAGTAGTCATAATTGACTGTCTGGTGGTAAGGGGTAGTGAAAGGTCCAGCAATGTTGTAGTATCTGGCAGGCATTTTGTATGATGGTGGAATAGTGGGTGGTTGAAGAAAGTTGGAGTTTGTGATAATAGGGATAGATGGTTTGGTAGGTAGGTTGTGGTTTGAATTTTTCAGAGGAGATTTTTAGGTAGTATTATAGTTTTCTGGCTCACACCTACTTAGAGCATCTGCTATAACATTCTTTTTTCCTTCTATGTGTTTGATAGTGAAATTGAAGGAGGATGAGGCCATCCATGTTTGCCATCTATTTTTTACTGCATTCTTTTGTGTTTGACTCATAAAATCTTCCAAGGGTCTATGGTCTGTTAGGATTGTAAAGCTGTGTCCTGCTAGGGTATTTTGGAAGTGCTGTAATGAGTCATAGATTGCAAATAATTCTTTCTGATAAGTTCCATAGTGCATTTGAGAGTTTTTCAATTTCCTAGAATGGAATTCTGCAGGCCTTATCTTGCCATTATTATCTTCCTGCCCTAGCCATCCTGCAATTCTAGTCTGACTTGTATCAGTGTTAAGGTATATTGGTCTACCTAATTCATAATTAATTGGTTGTAGAATCCTATTGGACATTATTAATTTCTTGCATTGTTCCAATGCTTCTTGATGCATGTGGGTCCATTTGAATTGTTTAGTGGCTCCTTGTAGTCCTGTGGATTTACTTGCTAGTTGGGGACTGTATCCTCTAAGATAATTTACTATACCCATAAACCTTTGTAACTGTTTTTTTGTCTTTGGTATAGGGTAGTCCTGGATTTGTTTAATCTTAGTAGGATCTGCTTGGAGTCCTTTTTCTATTAATATATGTCCTAGTATCTGCAGTCTGCTTGGTAATATTTAACATTTCTTTTTGTTGAACCACATTCCAGCCTTTCCTAATATGTCCATTATTTCCTTTATTGCTTTCACATGTTCTTTATATGTATGTGTAGCAATTAATATATTATCAATATATATTTTGTAGATTTTGTCCAGCTGATGTCTTAGTAGCTAATTCATGGCTCTCATCATAGTTGCAGGTGCATTACAGTCTCTCTGTAACATGACTAGTGAGTCAAACTTACCCATGTGAGTCAATATTGTATGATGTTTGACTGAGTCAGAGTGTACTCTGATATTGTGGTATCCATCAGTCAAATCTAGCTTTGATCTGTATTTTCTGGCTGCTACCCAATTTATTATTTCTTTAATATTTGGGAGTGGTGTGAGGTCTTTAATGGTGATCTTATTTCTGGGTATGCTATCAATTAGAAATCTAGGTTCCTTTTTATCTGCTTTTAGTATAGTAAACATTCATATACAGTTACTTGATTATGATAGTATCATTCTTCCAGTTGCCAGTTCCTTGTTGATTTTGTGAGTAATATAATATTCTGATGTTTCATTATTATCTTTCCATTTTGGCATCCATATACTTCCAGGTAATATATTAATCTTATGTTGCATTATTTCCATAGGTTTCCTTAGTGGAGGCAACTTGAGTGGTTTCTTTTCTAGAAATAAGTGGGGGTATTCTTGGAAGGGGTCAAATTGCTATTCAATCTGCAAGGAGTTGCATATGATATCATACTCTGATTCTGGTTTTTCAAATATTTCTTCCTCTTTCTCAGGCCGACTCTGCAGGTGTGCATCCCTAATTATATCTGTATATGATTTATAATTTTCAGGCAATTTGATTTGTAATTGCCTTGCATCTTGCTGCAATTCTTCCCAATATAGCTGTTCTCATTGGGCTTCAGTCATGAGCCTTTCCAATTGGTGTTGATTATTATGCCAGTAGGGATTATCAGGAGGCCTATCACTGTCCATCTGAAAATCCTGCTCTGCCATTTCTTGCCATACTTGATAGTTCCAGTAATATTCTGCCTCTGCATCTTCTTCATCTGATACTTCATATCCTTCATTTATTAGATTCTCTTCTTGGATTGTTGTTTCTATTACTTCTCTTAATTGCTCTTGAGATTGATCTATTTTGGTTTGTAGGTTGTTTCCTATTTTTTCCAGATCCTGGTATAATACTTGATTACTGGTTTCTACTTTTTCTAATGTTTCTTGCATTTGTTGTTTTAATCTCTTGGTGGTATGTGTATCAGGTTCTTGTGATTCTTCTGGTATAGGGCTTAATTTTCTCTTAGGCTGAACTGGGTTTTGATGACTCTTGTCTCTATTCTGTTAGGAATTTTTGTAAATGCATATCTAGTGTCCTATTCCCTGAGTAATCTGATATTGTTTCTGCATCTAGTTCAATATAATTTGAGGCTGTGCTTATCTAGTTGTCTGTGTTTTTATCTAGCATTATTAGTTCCTGTTCTGGCTTACCTCTTGGTTGTATTATAACCCCGTTTTCTGCTGTATACATAACTGCATTGAGTTTACTAAGTGCAGGTTCTCCTAATATGGCATCCCATGTTTTTAGATTACACACATGGAAGGGTACTTGCTCCTTATGTCCCTGTACATCTAGGTCTGCTAGTACTTTATGATACAATTTTGATTTACTGCCTTTAATAGCTGTTTCTAGGGTTTTGGGTTCTATTTCTTATGTAGGAATATCTTTTAGTATAGTGAATATATTTGATATTAGATTTCCATGTTCTGTTCCTGAGTCTAGTAAGACTTGTGCTTCATGACTATTGATAAGGATTTTGACTACATTAGTGACTTTATTAGTTTGTAGTATGAGATATTTTCTGTTATCTGTAGGTGACCTCATGACTGTTGTTTCTGCAGTTTTTAATTTCTGATATGCTGATCTTAGGTTTCTCATTTTCCATGGATTTGTAGGTGGCCTATTTTGATATTGGACTTGGTTGTATGCAGTGCTTACTTGTTTCTTATTTAAGCAATCCCTAGCATAGTGTCCTGATCTCTTGCAGATGAGGCATTTTCCTTCTGCTTTTAATTTTTCTTTTTCCTTATCATCTATTTGTCTAAATTGTTAAGGCTTGTCTTGCTATGGTCTAGGTGTGAATTTTTTCTTTGGAAAATTCTTTTTTGCTAGTAGGGGTCCTGCAGGTACATCATGCCTTATTCCAGGCCTCCAATTACTCTTTGTAAATTTTGGTAATCTGCCTCTATCTTCTGGTGTTTGTTGTCTTATCTTTTTACCATCCTTGTAATAAAAGGTGCCTTGTAGGGTGGTTATTCCTCTTGCAGGATCATGTACATTAAGCACCTGTATTTTTTCTGCTACTACTATTATTTCCTCAAATGACATATCCTAGTTGATCTGCATCTTTAGAGGCACTCTGATAGGTGTTAATATTTTGTCTACAAATTTGTACTTCAATGCATGCATGTTGATCATTTTGTTTTCTTGTTTATCCAGGCAGTTATTGTAGAATTCTAGGCATTTTTGTGCATGGTCATTTACACTTGCATTTGGGCCTAGTTTGCTGTGTTTGTATTCTTCCCACTCTTTCTATCTTAGATCAGCTGCAATTGATAGTACTACCTTTTTCCTGAGATAGAGGATAAAGTCATGAATATTCCTTGCTTTATCTGGTTTATCCATCACATACTGGTTATACCAACTGAGAGCCATTCCAGTACATATCCAACTGAATCTGTCTACTGATTCCTCTTTGTCCAATTTCAATCCTTGGTAAGTTATTTATCTAATTATTTCTTGCATATAAAGGTCAAAGGTCTTTGCTCTCTTCCATTTGGGATTTTCTCCATCAAACTTTTCTGGTTCTGGAAGTTTGACTATCTTGTTGGCATTTCTCTCTCTTTTGGTGATTTTGGGGACTCCTTTTTGGCCTGTTAATTTTTCCTATTCTTTCTGGCTTGGTGAAATTTCTCTGACTGATCTATCTGATTCAGATCTACTCTTACCTCCTACAGAGCTATCACTTGAGCTATTGTTATCATCATCCCCTGGAGCACCTCCTTGAGCACTACCACTTGTATTGCTCTTATCTTTTGGTAAGTTGGCTTTCTCCTTGCCCTTATCTTTGGCTTTGTCTTTACTTTTGTCCTTATCAAAGTGAACTTCTTTTTTTTTGTTGAGTTCTTTTTCCAACTTTTTATTCTTCTCTTGTAACTCCTTCATTTTATTCTTCATGGACTCCAGTGTGACTTTTATTATTTCTTTTTCCAGTATCTCATCAAAGTCTTCTTCACTATCCTCCTCTAATATATCATGTATCTGAGTTTCTGTTTCATTGATTATTTGTTCTTTGAGTTCTCCTATTAGCAGGTATTGTTCTATTATTGGCCATTCTATAGCAAGCCAGGGCATTCCTTTTGCTATGTTGTATGTTGGTTTTGGTAGGGATATTATTATTATTTTATCCAATTCTGTGTTTATTTCTCCATGTACTGCTGGTGTTTTCCATATGGAGTATAAGAATACTGCTTTCAGTATTAATTCTCTTTCTTCTTCTTGTAATACTGCTTGGTGAACTAAGCAGTATACCATAGCTTGATTCATGTGTAGCCCCCATATGTGTTTATTTCTTTTCCATGTTGTATCTGAAATTGGGGGTGTATTAAATATTCCTCCTTTAATAGTTCCCATATCTGGTACTACTAATTGTCTTGCTTTGTCTCATATTTCTTGTATCCCTAAACTTGACCTAGTTTTCTTAGGTGTTGCATCTCCTTTTAGTTGCAATGTTCTAATTTTCTCTTCTGTCATTGCTTTTCTTCTAGTTGACCTCCTTTTATCTTTCTTAAGAGTTTCTATTATTTCTCCTAATGTTATATTGCTTCCCTGCTGACTTGATTCAGACATACTTCTAGACATAATGGCTATTAGGACTCCTAACCTCAGGAATCTGTGCACCACAGAGGACTCTTGGGTTTCTAAGAGGACTTATGGTGTAGATCCTGATGATATGAACTCTTTCTTGAATCCTTGGCCTTATTACAAGCTGAGTTCCAAACACAAGCCTCATTATAGGGGCAGGGCTCAGTCTGAACCTTTGGGAAGGCCTGTGGAGTATAAGAGAAAAAGGGTAAGGTTTGAGATGGAGGATGATCAGGAGGAGATTACTGGGGTTCAGGTGAGGAGGAGTAGTTTTAATTAGGATGCTGTTCAGGAGGAGGCTCCTGATTATAAGGGTGTTTCTTGGGGGAGGAGATTTTTTACTCCTAGGTATGTTGCTTTGTGTTAGATGGAGCAGTATAGGGAGAATCCTTCTCCCTTTACTTGGAGGAAAATGGTTTTCTAGTATGATTTGGGAAAAGGTTAGAGTTGAGATAAGGAGTATACTTTTGATAAGGTTAGGTAGCAGGTAATGGTTCCTGTTTATAGATGTCTGCCTTCAGAGTTTTGGCCTGGTCCTTCCTTGGAGCCTAGGTAAATTTCTTTTTATTGTTACCTCTGTTGGGATTTCTTATTATTGTTGTTATCTCTGTTGGGGTTTCTTGTTGTTACTGTTGTTACCTCTGTTGGGATTTCTTGTTGTTATGGTTGTTACCTCTGTTGGGATTTCTTGTTGTTATTTCCTAGTAGTCTTTAACTTGTTGTTGTTTTTACTTCTGTTGTATTTAAGTCTAGTTTTGGTGGAAGTATACTGGTTTTTCTGGCTACTAAGGCTGTATACAGGCTTTGGTGTATAGACTTAAGAGCTTAGGGTGATCAAGCCTGGCTTGGTGTAAGAGATTTTATTAAGTTAAAAAAATGTGAAGATGGGTCTTGTAATTTATAAGGACTTAGTAATAAGTCATAAAATACTTATAAGTTATCAAGATTAAAGTGTTAGGTGATATAAGTGATGTACGAGTGTTGAAGGTAATGTCCTGGAGGGACGAGGAATTAACTGGTTGATCTCTTATATTTGAGTTGTTAACTATGAAATAATCTAAGGAAAAAAGAACTTCTATCCTATGGTTCTGAGGCGGGTATTTATACTAAATTCCCACGGTCGCCAAGTATCACTTCCAAGCCCGACGACTTCCTAATCTGTAACAAAATAAGTGAGTTGCTACTTGCAATACTCACAACGCTGAAATAGTCATAACGCTGAAATACTCATAACGCTGAAATACTCATAATGCTGAAATACTCATAACGCTGAAATACTCATAACGCTGAAATACTCATAATGCTGAAATAGATTTGATAAAGGAATTAAATCATGTGTACAAAATAATCTGATCTTTAAAGAAATCCTTCTGTTGAAGTAGCACTGCTACTCTTACATAATCATTGTTGTAACATATGAAATTGTAGTCTTTCCTGGTAGTCAACTTAGCCGGTTGTAAGGGATAAATAATGAAGTCGCACTGCAATTATGTCTTCCTTACAACCTCTAGGCAGGGAATCTGGCTGCAGCTCACGATCAAGGTCTGCAAGTATTAACTGATCGGCTAGATTGTTCAAGACCAAGTAGCAATAGAGGTACATCCCTAATGATATAAGTTTAAGTGAGGTAGGTAGGAGAGCTGAGTACTTACCATCTGCTCTCTTTATCACCTCACCAACAATGTCCTCCCTGTTCTGGTCTGTAAGGTCATGTAAGTCCTGAATTCACTTTGTCCATGTGTGAGCATAGTCTTGCATTTCAGAAAAATTATCTGAGCCTTTCAGGGTTATGCACATGGCTTTAGAGAGTGATTTTCGAATATTAGCCTCATCAGTGCTAACAAAGAGAACCTGTAGTGAGCCAGGTACAGCATCATTCCGCTTTTTGGCCAATCTGGCAAATAGAGAGATGATCTCTCTTCGTACATCCTTGTCATATTCGTCTAGACCGTCAAGAATTATACAACTTTTCTCCAACACCTGCAAACATTCAGCCAATAGGTCTTTGCCCACTTTGCTTGAAATTAGCTTGAGGTCCCCAGTTATATTTTTTGCTTCGAGAACATGTGGATACAGTTGGGAATTCGTCCTAACAAGCTAGGCTATCACCCCCCTTAGTACCGCTAAGAGGGTACTCTTATCGTTATTCCCAAACTTGCAATAAAACCAACCCACATCAAACTTAGGCACCTTGCACACTTGCTCAATTATATATGAAGCAAGAACCGTCTTACCTGTAAAATGTTAGTTGTTTCCTGAAAAACAGTACTCACGGCAATTGTAGCACCATACCTGCTACTGGCTTCGCATTGAGCCACATACAAGATATGTGGGTTGTTCAGGGGTCAATCCATTCCTGATACTTACAGCAACCAGAGAGCCACTGTCCACTGATAGGATAGTCCTTTCTCTTGCCCGCATAGTATTCTTGATCTCACGCAGGAGTAGTCACTGTTGGGGTTATTGTCAACCATTCTAAAGCCTCCATCTTTTGTCTCCGTATGTCCAACCTTTCCTGCTGTCTAAACCGTAATTCTGCCTCTTTATGCTACCTCCGGAATTGATCGAAGTGCAGTAAATTGGCTTGTTTTTCAACCAGATCTTTATGGTGGAGAAGGTTCGTGCGGATGTCTGCAAGCACTGCACTAAACTTGGGACGAGCGATATCGAAAACCACTCTCTACACTGTGATATGCGTCAGTTCCGAGAATACTATCTACTAATCCCAGGAATGTAAGCACTTACTAGGTCTACTGATAACTTTGTACACTTGAGCATGAAAGGTCAAGAGGTCCTTATACACATATCCGAGCATCTTATACATATGGGGATTGCTATGAAAATATTCTCTATACTGAGAATACAAAGGCAGGCATTCTCCGATATCCTCATACGCAGAGAGAATATATTCAAACACATCCACAAATGTACTAGATATCTCCAAACTGTTATTTCAGGGGAAACCTCTGGACCTACACAACACACGACAGGTTTGATATAAGGTACCTACCATTAGTACTATTTTAATAGGGCCCTGTTGTAAAGGTTTGGTCTTGAGATTTGTGTAAGGACTTATATAATCATAAATTTATCTTATGTAATCTTCAAGATAGTTGTTATTAAGATAGTTGATTAGGTAAGAGGTCAGGTAATTGTGCCAAAAGGCACAAAGGTTTTAACAGGTTGATCTCTTGTATTTGTTGCTATCTGAATAAACTGATGATGAAAAGGAAAGCTATCTGTCGGGCATTGATCCCTCTATATCCTGCTTTTGGCAGGGATCTCTCATACCAGTGATGTCATAGCTTTCCATCTGTGAGTCATCCTGTGACTCATCCTGTGACTCATTGTCTAAGTCATTCCTCTGAGTCATTCTATGACTCATCTCTTGTAGCTAAGTATAATTATAATCTGATAAGGAAATTCTCACATGACTTCTGAGATATCTGATTCTTAAGAAAATACATTGTCTTTGAGGAGGGCACCTGACATGTTCCACCTGGTTCTTCACATGACTTCAGGGTAAGGACAAGATATATGTTATCAAAATATATGTCTTCCTTACATTCCTCCATAACCAAATTTTATCCCCATCTCCTTGTTTTGATCTCAGGCATTTTATATCCCAAGTATCCTTCCTTTAGATCCAAAGTCACTCTGTACTTTCCGTTCTCTTGTGTTTTACCTTCTGGGTTGTATCTGAATTCCCCATCTTTGAGTTCTTTTTCTCTCCATTCTTTTGGTACCTCCCATTCTCTTGCATTGGAGTG
>Ga0307514_10005056_pt1 | contig 11917 bp, 13 predicted proteins | sample 16_EM_MG_FD_203088 | JGI IMG/M metagenome (GOLD analysis project Ga0307514, IMG submission 203088) | Populus trichocarpa ectomycorrhiza microbial communities from riparian zone in the Pacific Northwest, United States - 16_EM | ecosystem: Host-associated > Plants > Roots > Unclassified | place...
AATAAGTATGTCCTGTAGGAGGGGAGCTTAAGGGGGCAGAGATAAAGAGGAATAGGTTGGTTCAATGAAAATTCTCCTAATAGTTAATTTTGCACATATGAGTGCCCCTCATTGAGACCCTCCCATTTCGCCATAGTGTAGGTACCCACTCCATTATTGATATGGCATGGATATTCATGGTAGGTAGAGCAGCCACAGGCTCACCTCCCTGGTATTCAACCTATAGGGCGGGTTGGAGGAGGGTGTTTTCGGGGAGGTCATACTGCAAGGGAGGGTATTGGGTATTAGGTTGATTGTGACAGGACGTGAGGGTAACCATGTTGTAGAGCATAGCCATTTCCATAGATCTGAATGTACCCGGAATGGCCTCTCACCACTGTGCTCGCATGATATTACGTGAATGCCCAAATGCCCAAAACAGCTAGTGGCTTGACCCCGGTCAACATACCATGCTCTGTCAACCTTAGGAAACCAATGGTATTACTTTTCGTCCACAGGGATATTCACCATGCATACGTACATCATCAGACATGCGTTTAGCTTTCCTATATACGGATTTCTCTGCATTTCATCCTATTAGGTATAGTTAGTTGTTTCTATCACGCTGTTCAGCCGTACTCTATGTATTTATACTCTGGTGATTCCCACGTAGTTAGGAATAATACAAGCATCGCTCCTACACATCTCGCTCGAATACCTCGCTCGCCTCCTGCGCACTCCGCTGGTTTAATCGCTATCCCTCTCATACTTACGTATATTATTTACGTAGGTATTCACGCTATATATACACATACCCGCATACTACTTTTAATACAAACATGTCAGAATTCGACGGATCAGGAACTTACTCTCCTGAGCTGGCCTCATACGTGAGATCCGAGTCACCATCACCACCACCACGCCCACCCTCACCACCAGGAGGCTCCTGGCCTGATTGGCGTGAAAATTGAAAGGAAGAATCGTGGGGGCCGATGGGGGGATATATTGGATCATGTTTGCTGTCAATTGTTTTTGGTTTTTCTATCCTCTTTAGTATTTTCGAGCGTACAGTTAGGATAAGCTCAATATATAAGGGCACTGGGAATCCTTCATGGTCTTTATTATCATCGAATATCATCTTTATTTCCCGTCTTCACTATTCGCACGAGAGCAAGTGAACTGACGGACGTATTTCTACTATGCTTATCCTAACCCAGTAGATAACCTAACTACCAAAACCAACCTCTCATATGAAGAATTGAGGTATCATATGGGACAACTTGCCTCAAATAATCAGCTGAATACCTCCCCAAATCAATTGAATACCTTGTCAAATCAACTAAATTTAACCGCTGGTGCAGCCCTCGTTACTACTAGTAGGAATAAGCAAGCCCGTCAATCCAACGACAACACAGCTGGAAAATCTGACGAGATTAACTGCACTTACTGCAACAAACACGGGAATACCTTCAAAGGTCACCGGTGGCAAGAATGCCGAAAACTGAGGCGTGATCAACAGCGCAGAAAGAACCAAGCTGATAACAAGCAGCAGCAGAACCCAGCTAAATCCGATGGGCTTATCGCGCAAGCATACATATCAAATGAATTAACCAATGCGGATCCAACCTCATCATGGAAGTATAGGCGTGGGAGCTGTTGGAAACAAGGCTATGAGGGGCGGTATCGTGGTAGGAGTCCTGAATAGTCGTTATGTGCGAAACAGAGATAAACTTCAATTCTGACGCTTCGAGATCTATTGCTAGGGGAGAACTGCTCTGGTATGATACCGGCAAAGAAATCTAATTACATTTCGCAGACTCCAGCTGCTTATATCTTTCATTCTTCATGTCACCAATAGCCCTTTCGGGAACCCTTGCACTCAATGTCACCGTTGACCCTTTTTGGCTATTTTGCCACATACCACGGGATCGAGAGTATTTCCAACAGGAACTACTGAACTGCATCCTGCCGGATAGCGCCTCCTCCATAAAATTAACATCTGCTCGTTGAAATCAAAGGGTTATGTGATGAAGTCTGCTGGGGATAATATTCTTGTTTCTATGGGCATTTCTGGCAATCCTGTATCAGTATCGAGAGGGCAATGATGGAAGTGGAGGTCCTTAAGGAGGTCTCAAGGGGGATTTTCGAATGAGGCGTTAGGAGGGAGGCAGGAGAGGGTGAGGGAAGCAGTAGGAGGTGGTGCTAAAAATTGTAACTTAGGCGATTTAAAATACTTCAGGGTAACACCTATTGCTGCGGTAGTAGATCTACAATCGGTCGAATATGGCTCACATGGCAACGTTTTAAAATCTAGAGTTTTGGGGGGTTGTCATTATATTATGTTCATGAGCGGGTGTGGCTGCATTTCAGGGTAAGAACAATGCAGTACAATCCTAATGGTAGTCTTGACGACATACAAACGGAACAAAACTCTCGCACAAGATCCCGTTTGTTGCCAGCATGCACTGGGCAAAATTCCATACTACATAAGCTATAGAAACTCAATTTCAGGCTGCCGCACTACTGCCTAGATAGCCCCTTAGTCAACAATGATGGCTGTACACTCGAACTTGTCTTGATGCACACCCTCAAGACTTGGACAGTCGATGCATGAAAGGGGATATGTACTTATGGTGGAAATATGAGTCATGTAATAAGAGAGTATCTGTTTCCCGATGCCCAAGGAGGATATCCAGTTCTGGGGGATGTGCTTGACTAGTATTCGCCTGATGTGGCACGCTGGACATGAGCTCAGAGATAAATAGTAGAGGTACTGGATATTGAGGCAATTCGACTATTTTTTGTTCCAAAGCCCGAGTCAGCTAATCAGACTGGGATTTGTCTTGTTCCACAAGTCGGGTTGCTGCTATAGATGTTTCAAAGTTAGGATACCCATATCAGAGGACGTATAAATACTTTATGTGTGACTCTCAGTGCAAAGATTCCTCCAAAACAAATGCCGTTCGAATCACAAGCAAAGACCTCGTAAGGTCCTCCAATGCTACCAAAACTTGTGTATTAACACGAACCTTTCCGCAATCTAATGTGGGTACGAAAAATCTCCACCAGAAAGCATACACTAGCATTCTAGGAAGGATTACAGCAATTATCTCCAATAAATCTAGCCACCCGTGTCTCCCCATATTTGAATAATATCAGGTACCTACTGCAAGGAACTACCCACGGCCCAAGCCAAACCCTTTATCCTGACAAACAAACCCAGAGATCTTCAGAACTGTGAGCCGTTGGTTTCCAATCCTATGTCTTCGCCACCAGTATCACCGCTTCACATTCCCCCTGTAGCATCTCGTATTTCACCTAGAGAAGAAGGAGCAGATATCTGAATAGGATATGGCTTCGGCGTCCTTGGCTAACAAAGCTTGGGCTTCATGTATAAAGTTCATTGCAATATTGAACAAAAGATTAAGAGCCAATATGAAGAGGATTAGTTAGGTTTGTATGTGGTATAGAAGACTAAAAACTATCCCCAACTTCAAAACTGTCAGCCCTAATTCACTTTCTCACTACCACTACTCAATCTTCCGGAAACTTGCGACACGCAACCTTTCCAACCCATCACAACCTTTAGGCCCGGGAGCGCAGCCCAGTTGGTTGATCCTCCAACCCTGCCATTCAACTTTTGATTCATACCAAGTCCCTCCTGCTCCAGTACTCCACCTGCCGCTTCAACATCCTTGGTGGCAAGCTGTGTGGCTGCATGCGCAGTATCCAGTGGAGTGAGTAGTCTCCTTACTAGCATTTAACGGGAATACCTCTAAACATACCACCAGGCTAGGTATTATTATCATCTGCTTGGTGTATCATTGTGCCCTACATGACCGCTGATGTGTCATAGTTACCCTGAATCTTTGCGAACAAGTATCAGGTTATGAAACAGATACGTATTCGCGGACCAGCTGTCGACAGAATGGGTTCCCGCCCCCAGTTCGAGAACCCCACACTGACAAAACAAAGCATAGTTATTACCCGACATAACAATGATAGCAATCATAGTCGATTGACCTCTGCAACCTGGATGTGACTTCTGCTTGAGGACTAATTCGAGATAGGGGTCGAGGGTACTCCTACATAAATGTTGCCCTACCACAGACTCTGGAAAGGTTGTATAAGTTACCCCGAACTAGGGTGGCACGGAAAGCAGTACAATCAGCCTTACAATCTCAGAAAAAGTTGAAGTCAAATCTCTGTTTAATAATCTCGCTCCTATACATTCCAAGTTAACGCAATGGTTAAATTCCCCCTCCACCGTGCATCTACTCTTTCTCTGTACGTACAACACTGGCACCACTACTATTCTAGGCCACAACAGAAAATACTAGCGTCTTAAGGAAAAAAAAAATAGAATCCAAATAAAGAGTTAAACTAGAGTATGTTTTGACCAAGAGATGAACCCGAGTGAATCGAAGCAAGAATCAGGAAGACAGTATTGAAAAGGATCCAAAACCACACAAACATAAGCTAGGAAGCTAGGAAACACCGAAGAAAGAAAAAAAACTCGACTCCATCCGCTTCCATCCTTCCATTTGACGGCCTGGTATAAACACGAAAGGAAAGTCAGATATATTTGGAAAAGGGAAACGACGTGTGAGAGCGGTGGGCAATACAGCAAAGAGCGAGCAACACAAGACACAAGGAATGATATATAAAATGCACACAAGGAACTTAATCAAGGAAACAGTTAAGTGATAGGATAGGTAAACTAAGTGGATAGCAGAGTAGGTGCGAGTGAGTGAGTAGTGTGATAGGATAATACGACTGACGGATTCTGACGTCGTCCCAAACAGCGTTAAGGAAAAAATTCTAACAAAGGAAAAGAAGATGAGATGTTTCGAGACCCGATAATGACCAGACAAGACAGTTCTGTAATAAAAACTAATATATCACTCCGAGTCCCTGTTGTAGGTATAAAACAAAATATATAGCTAAGGCAACGACAAAGCAGTGGGATATACGATAATCTCAGAAAAAAAAAAAACAAGACTCCACCCAAGTAGATCTTTCCTTTTAAACGAAGACAAGAACAAACACAGAAAAAATAGAATAAACCTAGCATGAGATAAATATGCCAGTTGACCATGATTACACCTTTTATATTCACACCTCCCACCCAACCAGCCAACCAGAAGATGCATATGGGAATACCTTGAACCCGAGTCCGATAAAATACTAAAATAAATACTAAAAATAAATTAGACAGATGAAAAAGAATATCGACTCAAAGCCCGGTAGGACAATCGTGAGATTATGAGAAGAATGCGCCGGAAAAAACAACATGCATCATTCCAAGAGGAGGTGCAAGTCTATCGTCGTGCCTCCATAGCTCCGACAGACGCAAATGCCCCCACAGCAGTTACCCATTCATTATCCTCATATGGTGGTGTGGGCCACTTTGGTTGTTGGACATCGTCTTTTCTTCGTCCCTTGGCAACGTCAACTGCTCTTGAGCCTCCATAGTTTTGCGCTATTGTGTGTCGGTACTGCTGCGGTGAAGGGGTAGGGTATCCGCCAGTGCGGTATACCCCATTCTCATTTCTCGTGCTAAGGTTGCTCCCCTGGTGCCTCAATTGTGGCTGATCTCGTCGGACAAGTGTTACGTTGTTTGATGATGTATTTTGAATACTACCCCGCCCATTTAGCCTTCGGACGGCCTCCGCAGCAGATAGTATGGCCTCATCAAGTAATTCGTCATTCTCATCAGGAGTATCATATCGTGGTCCAGGTTTCCCCATTGATCTCCGTGTCCTGCTAGAAACGGGACCAGTATTACTCATTGTGTTATTCTCTGATCTTGAGGCATTCGGGGTCGGAGGAAAAAAGTTCTTCCTTGAAGAGTTAGACTGAGAGCTATTTGTGTGCTTTCCACTCCCATGCCCTAGACCCAGCCCGGTTGGTGTACTACTGCTTTCCTCCAGAGCCTCCTGTACATCCCTAAGCGCCCTATCTAAATCCTTCTGGTCAGTGCTACTACTCGCATTTGCTGTTGTCGGGCTCGACTGATCGATGATCATAGATGATCGATTCGATGACCAGGGCCCACATCCAGCACCAGCTTCCAGGTCATCAGAGTTTGGAGAAACGGGTACTTTGCCTGAAAGCCTCCGTGCCCGCTTCCGGAGATGAGAAAAAAAACTCTCCTTGCCCCCTGTTGGTGACGACAATCCATGACCTGCAGTTAAAGACGCGACAGCTTGCGCGTGATGTGGGTTTGTATATCGTTCATTGTTAGTTGATTGAACAGATAGTTGCCTCCCAATTTTCTTAACTGTCTTTTCATCAATGATTGACCTTCGTTTGTCTGATGCGCTAGTTGTCCCACTTTCTTGAGAAGGATCTCTTGACATTCTTGCGGCCTGGGCGGTAACGGCATCAGACAATGGTGACACAGGTCGAATGGTAGGTAGTATTGGCATTGGTGCGCCGTTACTAGGTGCTAACCTTGATGGATGCCATGTCATTCTCTTCTCCACCTTCTGCCTACCCTCCGGAAGTATTGACGGGTTCACGGAATCACGACCAGGCGAGGTGGTACCTATCGTAACAATAACTGGAGATGGAGCAGGAGCGTCCCTTGAGGATGACCCAATAAACGACTTCCTGAACCAAGATGCCTTTGAGGAAAGAGCTGGTTGGTCAACAGACTCTCTTGATGGTCGAGTGGTAAGCTCCGAGTGCTTTCGTAGAATTCTGGATGGAGTAGTAGATCGCGGCCGGAGAGGGTCAACGGCATCAATGAAATATTCGTGTTGTAGTGCCTGTACCGATGTAGGCCTATTCTTAGGGTCCCACATCAGGCACTTGGTCACAAAGTCACACAGGCTTGTTGGCCACTGTGGTGGGAGCAAGATCTTCTCCATTGCAACTGGTGACATCTACCAAGTGTGTTAGCTCGTCTCGACTGAGCCCACAGATTACAGAACGCTGGTAACTGTTCGACCAATTACTCACCTTGGGAAATGAGAAACCTAGCTTTTGTGCCAACCGTGTACCTTCCCTCCACTCACCACCGCCAATCTTCTTTCCACTTTTGTTTACCCAGTTACCAGGACTTCCCATAATCTCACAAACCCTCCAAACTTGATCCACTTCGTTTCCACCAGGGAATAGAGGCTTTAGTGTAGCAACTTCCACCGCCATAGCTCCAATAGCCCAAATATCCACTGGTGCGCTATATTCACCTGCTCGCAGTAATACCTCAGGGGCACGGTACCACCGTGTGGATACATAAGTAGTATATGGGAGTTTTGAGTGAGTCTCCCTAGCAAGCCCAAAGTCCGCAATCTTCACCGTATATGATGGGGGCGTTGCTGGCGGTGTAACGAGATTAGAGTATCGGCGGAATGCACCTGCTGAATCATGAGAATACGATGATGACGAGGACACCAAGATGTTTTCCGGCTTAATGTCTCGATGGAAGAATCCATGGGCGTGTATGTGTTCCAAGCCGGATAAGATTTGATATCTGGGAATAATCAGTAAAGGAATCCTGCATAACGCCCCAGCCGCACTTTGCACTCACAAAATGCTTTTGACACTGCTTCCATCCAATGGCTTATGATCTCTTGCTTTCATCAACTGATATAAATTTCCATCCATATACTCCATGCAAATATGCAGCTTCTTAGTTGTAGGGTCGAGGAAAATATCGAGTGCCGGAACAAGGTGGTGGTGGGCGGGAAGGGACCTCAGGAAAATGACCTCTCGAAGCTCCAGACAAGGCTGGAATGACTCGAACTTCTTCTTCATGGTTTTAATCGCAACCTGTTTCCAAATACGTACGTGTTAGTTGCGAATTTGTATTTGCAAGGCAGCAAACATAACGAACCAGTGTGCCCCTCCTGGCAATATTACTGCCAGCACCTCTCACTTTCGCCAACACGACATTACCGAAACTTCCATCTCCAATATCCTTCACTATCTCAAACCTATCCGTCAAATTGGACGTGCCCGACGTAGAAGTCATCTCGTATACTGTGTAAAGGGGTTCAAGTGTAGGGTGTCTAAGAGCTGGATGATTAGTTACACGCGCGACACTCCAAAACGCTGTATTAATAGTAGAATTGAACTCACGAACACACGAGCAACGATCTGTAAATTCCACTCCTAATCCTCCCTACTATTATTGACCTTCAACCCAAAAAACCCAATCGCTGATATCGTCTGTTGGGTGAACACCCAAACACAAGAAACACTACTGGTATATATTAATATTGATAATCTCCAACGCTTGATTAGTGAAACATGCACACAATGAATAATAGAAGTGTTATTTTATTTATTAAAGAACGGCGCGAATGCTTCGATAGCAGTCCAGCATGCGGCTTGAGTATTCTTTGGCGATAGGAGAAAGCAGGGGCTGAATATGTTGAGGTGCGAAGCTTGTGTGGCGATAACGTTGACTGTGTCCCCTGACTCCCGAACAGTCGGAAGCAGCTGTACGAGTTGGGCTGAGGTAAACTGGGGCGTGGACTGTCCAGTTTCGATGGATAAATAATATGATATGCTAGTGATCCCGCATTCACTTGATGATAGGTACGCTGGGAAATAGTGAGTGAGCTGGAAGTGAGGTACGTAGCAGCAGACTTGTCGTCAGGAGGGAAAGGATTTAGATGAAGGGGTAGGGAAATAATTCGGGTATTCCTAGGGAATCGAACCAAACTGTTGGTTGGCTAGCTTTGAGTCGGGTTGCGAGGGTTGATTAAAGGCGGGAAGAGGGGCGTGGGGAGCATGCACGAGATTGGGTCTGGGGTCACCGTGCGGTGCTTGTTTGCTTTTTTTTTTCGCTTTACTCTCCTCGTTGAAGCTGCAGGTGTCTTATGGGAAGGGCCAATAAACACCAATATCCGCTTAGCACCAGCAAGTGGATGTGATGATGGATGACAGTGGTGAGGGCAAGTGGGGAAATGCAGGTGAGTTATGCAGAATGATGGAATGCTGATGAGCGAGGGCAGAGAGGAGAGTTCCTGAAGTACTTCTCGATGAGCCTTTCGTCCTTTGTCCTGGATACTTTTACTCCAGTTGGGTGTGGGGACGTGTGTTAGGAAAACGGGGGCAGATCACCCTTCCCCTCGCTCACTCTGCCTCTGATTCTGGCAATCCTCTCTTGGGGAAACCTTCCCACCTAACACTAGGAATTCAAGCGTCCACCCCAGCGAGCTATCCTTTGCTGTACCAGTAAATTGTGGGACCTGTTTCCGTCGAAGTGGTCAGTGGGAAGGCAAGTCGGGTTAAGTCGTGTGAGATTGCGATGAGCAGGGGTCGTGCAGCACTAGAGTGGACGAAGCAAAAACGCTGTCGGTTGTTGGTGGCTGCAGCAGTGTGGCGAAATGGGCTTGGAAGGACCCATAAATTCACGATGGGCATTATGGGTGCAGCAAGCAACGCTGGTGTACTTATGTAGGTATATAGTCTTGTCTCGCCCTGGGGGTGCGTGTAAAATGCGGCGGTCGCCGCTACTTAGATGCCATATGGCGAAGACTTGATAGGTATAGCAAATGCAGCAGTCAGTCAGCGCTTGAACCAGACGGTGAATTGATATTAGATTGCTGGTAAGATGAGAGAGGAGTGGGGGGGGAGGGTTGCAGATAGACTCAAGGCAATGTAGGTAGTCTCCCCTGATGCCTGCTGAGCACCAAACAAGAAAGAGGGGCAAGCAGCTCTGGGTATACCTAGCAGCTAGTGGGAATTCGAGCTGCAGAGGGACAAATGACAGTGGTAGCATGGAGACGCTCCGCTCAGGTCTCTCTCACACAACCAGCAGTGTTTAACTGCCTCCCGGGAGCACAGTATGCTTTCCGAACTAATGCCTAATGAGTATTTGTATATAGTAAGTAGTCTAGGCACTTCATCAGTGACACCTTCATGAGAAATAACCAACCTGGTCTTGACGGCATCGAAAATAAGATATAGTAACTCAACATGATTCACGCTCCCCCGTTATGAATCCAGTACCCTATTCGTCTCAAGCCAAACCCCATACCCATCCCCAGAAATAAAAGACATGAGGTGAAAAAAACAAGGAAAGTGACAGGTCGTGAATCTCTTTTTCGAAATGAGGATAGCTTTTAGCTAGTCAACAGCATACTTATCCTGAAATAGGATAGCTTATTGCTGTGGCATTGGTAAAAATTAGAGCGGCCAGTAGAGGACACAATACGGTAGCCAGTGTTCTCGGTAGGCGCATCCCACCCAGATGGTCATAACCTAAAAAGGTCCTGCTAGACTAGCAGACATTTAGGATAGTCTCACGCCCAATTACTCCATATCACCGTGTTATTTCGATTGTCGATGCTGATTGAGATTTTAGTCGTTGAGAACACCCACCATGTGATGGCATTGGTCATGTATGTACTCGGTATAACGATGAATTATTGCATGTAGGCTGTAGACTAGGATCTATTGGCCAGTCTGTTGACGGCTTGCTTTCATGCAGTGCTGCAATTTATTCGTCATTGTACCGAGTATATACTGTACATATGTAAGCAGTAGTTTGAATTGCATTGGTGTAATCGATATTTTTTAGGCCATGGCTTGGAGCCGCTTTTATTTATTTTATTTCCCTTTTGTAAAGCGTACCTACCTACTTCGGACCTGCCCCGCCCTCGTGCTATATAGTAGATCCGCTCTCACCCTGATCTTGGCATGCGCCACGATTCAACCAAGAGTCTTCACCGTGTTGCCTATTTAGGCAAGGGTATTTGGTAACACTATTTGCAATAATGAGCCTCTTTGCGAGGCTTTGCCAAGCAGGTGCCGAGACTAATCTCCATCCCCTTCTAGTTATGGTTAGTTGGGTAGGTAGTGCTCCTAAGCTGCCTATTCCGGAAGGATGGTACCGGTAACAGGCCTAGGGCGCAGTATGGTATAGGTATGCTGGCCCTTTCTGTCTTACTCTTGCAGTTTCGGTTTGACTCATCTACGCTCTGCTAGGATGAAACAACTTACATACGGTTTAATTCATTTAGAGTTAGTCAGTCATCCTGTAAGGTGGGTCATTATTTAGTATTAGTACAGAAGATACCGTATTAGGGTGGGTTATAGTACATACCTACTCCATACGGTAGGTATCATACGGAGGCTGTTGTGCCAACCAGACTACCTACGTACATAAGTAGGGTGTAGAAATAAACTCTCGTCCAGCCAAGCCAATTTACGGTTGGGTAATAAAGCTCAGGGTAATAATATAATGCTATGTACAAATAAATATCAAGAACTTTTGATCTGCAGTTGTGTACTTGCACAATTCCAATATTTGTTACCTAAGCATAGCTCGCTTTGGATCTCCAGATGGAGTCTTCTAAGTACAACCCACTATGGGACTGGCTGTAGATGAAATAGGCCTCTTGCCCCCCGCCCTCTCTTTTGAACCCAACCTGCTTCCCCTTTGTTCCTTTTGGGGAGGGGATTCTAGAAACGTGGGTTTAGTAATAGGTTGGGGAAGATGCATGGTGTAGCGGCAGGCAATGGTTAATGATGTATGTGGTTCTGTAGTATAGCGGCTTGTAGCAGTTGATGGTGTAGGTAGTTGCGGCAGTAACTTTCTGTGCCGCTGACTTTTTTTTTATTTTTGAGTCTATACGCCTTTCCCCCGAAGGGAGCCTTGGGCTATGAGGCGGTGTGCTGTTGACTAGTCTAATGGTTAACTGATTATACTCGCCTGGATGATAGAAATATGGTGCTGTCAGGATTTTACTATCCTATAATGGAAAAGTGGGAACATAAATATCTAGCTGCATTTAGATGCAGAAAGGGGGCGTCATGACGAGGAACCTAAAATTCCGTGTCTCTTCCAGGGGCTGGTGCCAATTAGACTAGTACCCGCATCCACTGGCGAATAACGGTCCATGTCGCTTTTCAAGACATAGGCCGAGCTCACGCAGGAAATTCGATATACAAGGTCAAAAACAAGTGGCTTTAACGT
>Ga0307514_10005057_pt1 | contig 11916 bp, 9 predicted proteins | sample 16_EM_MG_FD_203088 | JGI IMG/M metagenome (GOLD analysis project Ga0307514, IMG submission 203088) | Populus trichocarpa ectomycorrhiza microbial communities from riparian zone in the Pacific Northwest, United States - 16_EM | ecosystem: Host-associated > Plants > Roots > Unclassified | place...
GAGACGTACTGGAACACCGCTATGCAGCAAAACAACATTTGGTCCATAGCATTCGAGGCACGCACAAAGGAGATCTTGAAAGAGGTATGCTTAATCAACGGCCCACGGTGGATATTACACGCTCAATCCGGTACTAGGTTCGCGCACAAGTCGATAAGGTTAAATCCCATTTTATTCAATCAGTAAGGGACAACATTGCAGAGCTTTATGATCTCCACCACTTTGGATCCGCCGCAGAGCGTTTGGAATTCATTGATTCCCTTCTGCAGACAATAAGTATCTTTTTCCGGTAGCAGAGCGTGTGGAAGGTGGTGTACGCGGTCCACATCCAATGCAGAGAGAGTCGAAAGCTGATAACGAATTGCTATCGTCCACTTTACTTCCTGGCGGAAGCAATCCCGCTGTTTATCTACATCAAATTTTATCATTGGGCGAATAACCGCGGTAACTATGCTGATGGATTCTATAATTCCATGATTAACGACAAGGACGGTCATATACCCTCGCCACTGATCATGTTTACATGCACCGCGTTGCGCCATGCTCTCCTGGAGTGGCAAAAGAACAAACGCGTTCATCCGAAAGCTTCCAAGTCAAAGCTGAAAGCGTAAAGACCTGATCGCTCGAACTACTTCAACCACAAGAATGACGGTGGTAAGATCGCATCCTGCTGCGCTGTAACGGGTCGCAAGTTGTTAACCTCGCCTGGCGTTGCAGACACGTATACGTTCTTGATTAATACCTGGAACACACTACCGGAGAGCTACCAACAGAGGGTGTATAACAACACTCTTGCTACAGTCAAGCGTCAGAGCCAACAGGCGGAGAACCCAACGCCTGCCGTGGTGATCAGCGTGGAAGCAGCACGTGTTCACAATGCTATTCTTCTTGATTATTTGGCCTCCGAAGTGGCGCTTGAGGAGCCTGAGATCGAAAGTATTGACCCAACCATCCCGATGGACAACAATTGTACGGATGACGAACTTCATTTCGGGCTGCCAGGGGGCAGCGGGGATTACGAAGATGAAGGTGATGAAAGCGACGATCGCGATGCCATCCCCACCGTCAGCCGGCGACGACGGCCCGCGACAGAACTCGAGAGGTTTGACCTGGGAACCAGTGATGTCGACGGGTATGAGGGCGAGGATGGCGATGATGCGGATGTGGATGCGGATGAGGAGGAAGAATCATCGCAAGTCGAGGATGGATCAACACAGAATTTTGAGGACTGACCTGGGACCCAGTGATGTCGATGGGAATGAGGGGGAGGATGGCGACGATGCGGATGCGGATGAGGAGGAAGAAGTATCGCAAGCCGATGATGGATCAACGCAGAATGTGGAGGACTGAGGGCATAGTACTAGAGAGTGTGAAGATTAGCCTGTATATTTCAGACCTGTAAACTACGATAATGGCGAAGCAAATGCAACGGCAAGCGAGGTATCCGAAGCGAAGACTGTATTGCAATATGTGACAAAATCTCAAAGCTAAACATATATGGGGCGAGTGCGTCATCCGATATATTATAGCAATAGCGGAGAGGTAAAATGTGGCTATCAGCCGAAGAAAGGCATAAACATCGCCAGGCGTTGTGTGAACGGCTACAGCATCACTGCAGCCCCTGCGAAGACTGTAACACACGTGTCGTTCTGATGGTGCGTATACCGGGCGCATAGTAATGGAGGTAAGTATGCAACGCGACCCGTCGCCTGGGCAACGGGTAGCGTGTAATTCTCCGTCAGAGGGTTCGAGGTTCTGTCAGAGCCGTCAGAGCCGTCCGGAACACCCGGGTGTTTCAGACGGAAACTAGGGTTGTTGATGATGTATGATATCGACTGGTGTCATGATTTCAGCCACCATATGCCATGCGCCATCGGCCACGCCCCACCAGCCACCCGGCTGCTGGTGCCTGGCTTCTGCAACCCAGCATGTCTCTGGATTGAGTACCCGGGAGCATACACGGAAGAATATTGTCACACGAGATCTGGAGTGTCTTGCCTCTTGGGAGTGTACTTGGGAGCATAGAGGCAAGCAAGCTAGGAGGATTCCATCGAGTGCAATGAGGAGCGACATTGAGAGCATGATTGGGAGTGTACTTGAGAACATACTTGGAGGTGTAATTTGGAGCGCACTCAGACTGTACTTGGGAGCATCTTGATAACTTACTTGGGAGCATATAGTCAAGCAGGCTAGGAGTGTGTCATCGAGTGCAATTGGAAGTGTACTGGAAAGCGTGTTCGGCAGTGTTCTTGAGAGCTTCCTGAGAGCTGGTTTGGGAGCGTACAGGTAAGCAGGCTGGGAATGTGCCATCGAGTGCAATGGGGAGCGTTCTTGAGAGCAGGCCCGGGAGTGTACTTGAGAACGTACTCGGAGTTTACTTGACAGTGTCTTGAGAGCTTACTTCGGAGCGTACAGTCAAGCAGGCTGGGAGTGTGTCATCGAGTGCAGTTGGCAGTGTACTGGAGAGGGTGCGCGGGAGTATGCTTGGGAGCTTCCTGAGAGCTGGTTTGGGAGCGTACAGTCAAGCAGGCTGGGAGTGTGCCATCGAGTGCAATTAGGAGCATCCTTGAGACCATGCCCGGAAGTGTACTGGCGAACGTACTGGGAGTGTACTGGGGAGCATCTTGTGAGCTGACTTGGGAGCGTATAGTCATGCAGGCTGGGAGTGTCATCGAGTGCGATTGGGAGTGTACTTGAGAGCGTGCTTGGTATTGTACTTGAAAGCTCCTTGAGCGCTGGTGTGAGAGCGTACAGTCAAGCAGACTGGGTGTGTGCCATTGAGTACAAGTGAGAACGTCCTTGGGAGCATGCCTGGGAGTGTACTCGAGAATGTACTCGATGTGTCCTTGGGAGCATCTTGTGAGCTTAATTGAAGGTGTATAGTTAAGCAGGCTGGGAGTGTGTCATGGAGTGCAATTGGGAGTGTACTTGAGAGCGTGCTTGAGAGTATGCTTGGGATCATCTTGAGAGCTTACTTGGCAGTGTAAAGTCAAGCACGCTGGCAGAGTGCCATCGAGTGCAATTGTGAGCGTCCTTGAGAGCATGCCTGGGTGTGTACATAAGAAAGTATTCAGTCTGCTTATGCGCATAGTCGGAGTGTCTTGAGAGCTCACTCGGGAGCATACGTCAAGAAGGCTGGCAGTGTAATCAGAAGTGTACTTCAGAGCTTACTTGGGATCATACAATGAAGGGCATTTGACAGTTTTATTGAATGCAGTACGATGAGTGGTATCAAGCGCCAATAATTGCATGCGTATTATAGTAATCTAGTCAACTCGCAGGTCCAGAGGACGTCATAGTGCCACGTGGCAAATATGCTATGATTACCCGCCCAAAAACAGCTTCTCTATGAGTTATGCGTCGCGTAAGATCATTTTTCCCGCTGAAATTATTGACGTATGACACCTATCCGAGTACATAGGAAGTTATGTCATAAATTGCTAACCTCCACAGAGAACAGGTGACGATGATAGGGACGTATCATGACGTGTCAGCCAGGGAGTATAGGTGGCAGGCCTGTAACATTGGGAAATTCAATATGATGGGGTTCCATAGGGAGGGAGAGATTTTGAAGATAATTATATAAGAACAATACACAGATCAAGGATGGTTTTAGATAACCCCAAGCTGAACTTGAATACAAACTATAGAGAATGGTTTTATAAATCAGTGAAGGAATGAAACTCAGAACTTCAATGGGATTTGAACAGGACCTGACCAGGATCTGAAAAAGACCCAAACAGAACCCGACCAGAACCCAAACAGAACCCGCACAGGACCCTAACAGGACCCGAACGGAACCTCAATGAAAGGCTTCCAGAGAGCCTTGTAAATCCCAACTTCCGGGGGCAGGATTCCCCAGTATATAATTTCTCACTGTCAAGTCCTGAATCGGAGTAACTGAGCTGAACCCGAATTGGACCCCAGAACATGGATGGGAGTTACATTGATTCGTAGTATAACTTCCGGGTACAGAATCTGGATTACCTAAGGGCTAGCTTGTAAGGCTTCAACTTCCGGACGGAAGATTGAGGCCTGCCAAAGTGATTCGGTTGAGTAGCAATCTTCTAGGTGGAAGATAGTCATCAGTATGCATACGAGAAAGCCTCAATTCACCAGATCGAGGATGTAAACAGTCTCACATAGTCGCCCATAACCAGACTGTACTGTATGTGAGTTTATGGTTGTCCTCTTGATAGACCAAAGTACCAAACTCCAACTTCTGCCCAGAGAATTGAAAACTACACATACCTTGGAGAAATTCTCAACTTTCGTGTCGAAGGATTTAGAAAGTCTCATATGGTCACCAATGACTAGACCATGCCACACATGATATCAAGATGGTCTCCCTTGGTAGACCAGGTACCAATTGCCACCTTCTGGCCGAAGAATTGACAATGATACCTGCCTGGGAGAAATTCTCAACTTTCCTGTTGCAGGATTTAAAAAGTCTTACATGGTCGCCCATAACTAGACCTTGCCACATGTGCGTTCAAGGTGGTCACCCTTGGTAGTCCAGGTACCAAGTGCCAACTTCCGGCTGGAAGAGAGAGTTCTGGCAGGGGGAACTTGTCAACACTCTGTTTGGAGATCTGAGTTGAAGGCTGGTAGAAACAGACATCTTCCAGTCGGAAGATGAACTACCACCTGGCAGTGAATAATTCTCAGCTTTTTTGTCGGAGGATTGAGCCAGTCACACATAGTCGTTCACAAATATACCTTGCCATACGCAACTTCATGGTTGACCTAGTTGCTACGCCAGGTGCCAAATCTGAAATTCCAGCCTGAGGATTCATTTCTACCTGAGTGAAATGCTCAACCTTCCAGTCGGAGGATTTAGAAAGTTCCACATGGTCAACTATAACTGGACCATGTTATATATAACTTTAGGGTGGTCGCCCATGGTCGACGATGTAGCAAGAGTCGACTTCCGGCCGGAGGATTGAGCCTGATCTAGTAGAAGTTCTGAACTTTCGATTTGGAGGACTGAGTTTGAAGCTGGCCGAAACTAGCATCTTTCGGCCGGAAGATTACATACTACCTGCCTGGGAGAACTATTCAACCTCCGGTCAGAGAATTGAGCTCTACATAGCAGAAGCTCAGTACATGCTAGTCTGCAGACTCAGTTTAAAGCTGGTAGAAACTATAATCTTCCAGCCAGAAGAGTAAATATTACCTGACTAGGCGAAATTTCCAACAATCTGGTCAGAGAATATGCAATTTTTCTTGGGAGAGATTTATCTTCCGGAGAGAGAATTGAGTTCGAACAAGCAGAAGATTGGAACTTTCTATTCGACAGAGTGAGTTCAAAGCTGGTAGATACTATCACATTCCGGCTGTAAGATTCAATAATATTTGACTGAGACATTCTCAACATCCAATGGAGAATGCCGTTCTTCTTGGGAAAGATTCAACTTCCAGCCAGAGAATTGAGATCTCCATAGTAGAAGCTTGGAACTTTCCAGTCGGAAGACAGAGTTCAATTCTGGTACAAAGTATCGTATTCCGCTCTGATGATTCAATATCATCCGCCAGCGAGAAATTCTCAACTTCCAGTCGGAGTATACGATTCGTTATGGGAACATTTCATCCTCCGGCCAGAGGATGAATTCTACGCTTGGATAGAATCCCACCTTCTGGTCGGGGGATGTAGTGAACATTTGAAAACTTCCAACTTCCGGTCTGAGAATTGAAATCTGCCGAGCAGAAGCTGTGAAATTTTCCAATGGGAGGACTGAGTTCAATACTGATAGAAACTATCGTTTTCCAGCATGAAGATTAACTATTATATGCTTGGGAGAAACTCTGAATTTCCGGTCATGGTATGAAATTCTGTTTGGGATAGTTTCAGCTTCGGACCGGAGAATTGAGATGTATCGAGCAGAAGCTCGAAGCCTTCTAGTCGAAAGACTGAATTCAACACTATTAGCAACAATCATCTTCAGGCCGGATGATCAAATAATACCTGCTGGGGAGAAATTCTGAACTTCCGTTCAGAGAATGCAAATCTTGTTGGGAAAGTTTCAACTTGTGGCCGGAGAATTGAGATCTATCTTGCAGACGCTCGGAACTTTCTAGTTGGACGACTGAGTTAAACACTGGTAGCAACCATCATCCTCCGGCCAGAGGATTAAATACGACCTACCTGGAAGAAATTCTCAACATCCGGTCGGAGAATGCAATTCTTTGTGGGAAAGTGTCAATATCCGGCCAGAAGACTACTTTTGGGCCTAGATGGACTCACAACATCTGGTCGGAGGATGTTGTGCTCATTTCACAATTCCAACTTCCGGCCAGGGAATTGAAATCTACCTAGCACAAGCTCGAAAGTGTCTTGTTGGAGGAGTCAGTTCAACGCTGGTAGAAAGTATCATCTTCTGGCCGGAAGATCCACTACTACCTGGCTGGGCAAAATTCTCAACCTCCGGTGACAGAATGCAATTCTTGTTGCCAATGTTTCAACTTTTCAGGCGGAGAAGTGAGATCTAACTTGCAGAACTTGGGAGCTATTTACTCAAAAGGCTTCGTTCAACGTTGATATAAAGTAAAATATTCCGGCCGGAAGATTCAATGCTACCTGCCTGGGAGAAAGTGTCAACTTCCGGTCAGAGAACGCAGTTCCTCTTGGGAAAGATTCAACATTCCGGCTGGAGAATTGACATCTACCAAACAGACTCTGTGAGCTTTCTCCTCAACCGACATAGTTCGATACTGGCAGAAACTACTATCTCCCGGTCGGAAGATTAAATACTATATGCCTAGGAGAAATTCTCATCTTCTGGTCGGAGAATGATTCAATTTTTTGGGAGAAATTTTGGAATTCCAGCCGGCGGATTCATATACTCTCAACTTCTGGTCGAAGGATGTTGTTCTAGTGTCAAAAGTTCCAACTTCCCGGTCGGAAGTGTAGCTTTATTCTCAACTCAGCGACTGAAAATCTGGCTATAATATTATCATCCGAGTTGTAGAAGCCTTCCATCATTTCATGGTGTACTCAGGTGGATGAGTTCTGCTTGCAATCTTTCGCCCCGTACTGCTTCCAGATTTCGGTAATGAACAGGTCATAGCCAGAGAGGCATCTGTCATCATTAGCGAGTAGGTCGTGGCCCCAGAAGTCAGTATCGGTCATGCTCGTCATTTGTTTGGTATGATCTGGATGATCAACTCAGCTTCCATGGTGATCCAGCGCGTACTGTACTTTGTCTGTATCCCCTCCTGGGAAGTGGTGGTTGTGAGTCCGGAAATTAGAGCAAAGAGTGCTGAAAAAGGTCTCCAATTTGCGTGGGTCCCCACAGTGGCGTTTTTGGTGCGTAATTTTGAACTGAAGTTCTGATTTCGTGCATGATGTTGGTGGGTATATTTCCGCGTTATGGAAGAACATCGCCACGAGTTTCTGCTACTGCTCCACGATCTCTCGCATATTGGCCATGGTGACCTCGCTTTGAACGCTGTTGCCGGGATGATTATCATGGTCACAGCTATTTGTCGGTTCAGGCTCATCATCATCTTCATCGGAATGGTGAACTTCACGCTGGCTTCCGTCGATCTCAGCCACTGGTAGAATTCCTCAACTGACATATTCGATACGGGTGGACATTCCACTGGGTAGGGTTGAAGTACCGCGACCAATTGATGCCCAAATTGTCTCTGCGCTCCAGCGCTTGTTCGCAGTGCGCAACAGAATTCTATTCTTTTGTTTCGAAGACATTGGAGGTGTCTTGTTGTATTGTGGCGTGACGCGTCAAAATAGGAATTAATTGTCGAAATTCTGTGAGCGAAAGGTATCTAATTACCCAAAAATTGGGAATGGTGGAATGCCGCGTATGCCAGCGTCCGGTGATCTAAGAATACAGTTGCAAATCTGGATCAGAGTGATCTGAAAAGTAGGTTCGATAGTAAGATTCTGAATAGTGATCTAAGAACTGCGGCGAGGTCTATGTAAGGTTCCACTTACCAGGCCTATGATGTTACTGTTGCAACCTTAGCCACTAGTACCAGACCTCCGCCATTACATACCGACACGACAACTGTATCACCTCGGTATCAACTCCGTCTCTGCCTTTCTGCAACAGAAAGTTCAGCAGCACCCTTCTTCTGAGTCACCTCATATTTCCATAATATCATTTGTACCCTTCAGCTAGAACAAGCTTAGCTTACCAACAAGCCTGTTGAACCAATGTGTAGTTATGTAGCCTTTGGAAGAGATGGACCATGTTCACTGCTGATATCAAGTGATATGTCCAATCAAATCCAATTGGTTGATCGATTGAATTTCCAAATCAGAATGGGCCAGTTAGGCTGGAATGGAGTTGATAGTGCTGCCTGATATGTAAAAAACAAAATTGTCAATTTGTGACTAAGTTTATGTCTCTGTGTTTAATTAATTAGGAAGTGAGAAAGTTCTAAATGTTGAAAGCAGCTGCCACTGTTGATAATATAGTACGATAGTCCATATTCAATAACCCCAGTTGGTACTGCATTTTAATCACAGTCAATCGCACGAACCAAAAGATACTAGGCAAGTTACTGCTCAGTTGCAGCTACTAATGTGTAACCAATGGCTTGCTTCACTATCAACCACCTTGGTATATAGTTTTACAGACATATTTCATGTGTGATACCCCATAGTAAACCACACCAGATGACCATGAGCTTCACATTTCCCCTGCTATTTGCTCCATCCAGTGTGCAATACCACTTCCTGTATCATTCTGCAGTGATGAATGCTTCCTATAGATAGGTCTCCAAGTTTTGGATTTAAGCTGGCGGAGACTATTTTACCTGGATAGTCAGCTATTACTGCTTTGGGTGAACTTATAGTGTAAGTGGGGCCTGTTCATCTTCCAGTATGATGAATATTATGATATCCTGCGATAACAATAGTGAAAATGTAGGCATCGGCATAGGGTAGACCATATTGGCATTATAAAGTGTTAGCAAGAGTTCCCAACAGCTAGAATAGTTCCAGATGGTAGTTCGAACCCAAAACAAACCGTTGCAACGGGCTATACCACTTGAACACCTGGACAGTGGTAATTAGGCTGTTTTTACAACCAAAAACCTTACATTTCACGATCACAACTTTGCCTTCGTTCAAGGATTTGAGTTCTGATGGTATCATGACATGATTATGATGTAGATTTTGCAGTTCCAACCTATCTTGCACCTCCCCATACCAGAGTTGTGATAGCGCAACTATGCATTGCATGGTGATCGAAAACCCGCTAATGTCGCGTAAACCTTGCCCCTATTGCACAGCAACTCAACAAATATCTCACAAATCGCAAATCTGGAAGCGGGAGTTGAAACAGAGGCTAGAACTCTACAATCCATATACTGATCGTGTGACCATGCGATCAGGACTCAATGATATAATTTGAGGCAAAGTTTGGCTGAAGTAGACAGAACCGCAAAGTAGAACCACAGGCCGGTTCCAACAACATCCAAAATCACTGGTTTTCATCCGCTCTGGATATCAACTTGCCACTAGTTACCAGGTCCGGTTTGCTTCCCATTTTCGCACTCAGAACTGAGCCATAGGGTCAGTTCCATCCCAGACCGCAGCCAGATATCCTGGTACCGTTGCTAACACTAGCATTATATAGATAGTTCGATTGGATATATTATTTACATACTTTGTGAACTATACTATTGGTAGTTCATCTTCCGTTGGTTGGCAATCAAGTTACTGCTGATGACTGTCCTGTTATTGAATATATGTCCAGGTGATATGGAGCCTGGTTTCTAGTATATTACACAGTATGTGAGAATGGCATATATATTTGCTGATGTGCTGTACTGTAGTGGAATTAGAAACTCATATTATTGACATCGCTTTATCTGTCACAGCCTTCCATTGACCATACTTGTCATCCTGGGCCAAATCAAGGGATTCCTGTTTAGGATCATCTGTGGTGACGATTGTGTATGCTCACATGGCTGATAAAATTAAATTCATCTACTCGGTCCATTCATTAATGTCAGCATGTGTAATGGCACGGCTGCACGTGACGTGTCCAGGACCGGGTAACACCCGCTTTATATATAGTCGGCTCGCCACGAGCCTTAGATCTCTAGCGATAATCTTACCTTACTTACCTTTATACTACTCTACAATATTGACATCCACATTTGCAACCATATCTACTGATATACCATCCTACGAGGCCATACACGGGCGTATGCCTTTACACTATTATCGCTCTTATAATTTCAGATACGTTTCGCATGCGGGATTTCATGAACTACCCCTTTCCGACGCGTCACGATACGCGCGATATATCATACAGATTTGGGAGCACTGATTGCATCAGCGAAGTGTCTAGATATGTCTATCGAATTGAGGTTAACGGTAACAGAGACGATTTCGTGTGAATTCTAGAGGCCAATCGGCCAGAGACGCGTCGCAACACCTACGGACGAGAAATCATACGGACTTGAGATCTACGAATCGCAGATACAAAAGAGGCATGAATTGTCCACCCAATTGAGGTTAACAGTAGCGGAGACAATTCCAAGTTGATACCAGAGGCCAACCGGCCAAGAGACGCGTCAGCGACCAAGTCGGTCGAAGTCAATTGCAAGAAATCATCATCATACGAGAACTCGAAGGCTATCAATTGCGGCATCAATGAGATTCGATAAGTCATCATCCAATTGAGTCAATTGACGATTACAGGCACGATTGCAGAGCCAAAGCGTCCATAAGAGTCGCGTCACCGGCAATGCCCAAGCTGGCTCCTCTCCAGAGATTTCTTCAATCCTTATTCGACAAGCGCAATCGCGTGCGAACTATCGAGCCGACACAGGCCCCAATTGCAAACTCAAGTGCACCTACGATTATATTCCTCTGAGCCGAGCGAAGCTGCGAAGTGCACCTACGGAGGATGAGGGAGGGTTTCAGAAATACGCGCGATTCACGTCGATCCACATCGTTCATGGCAGTTGCAATCTCGATTACCTTCTACACGACTCGATGGAGTCATCTAGTTTACGGATGCTGCGAGGAGTTCTACCAGCGGCTATGCAATGATACAACTATGATTACCGATATGATTACCGGTATCATGATCTACCGACGGGCAGAGTTCAAGATAGCGGAGCAGCGATCGCAGATCGTGTGGCAGCTCCGAATGGGAAGTACAAGAACCCCCAAATGTTCTAAAGCGGCTACCAGATACAATTCGCGATTACCATTGTCAATTATCACCTTTGGTACCTGATTGGACGACCGAATCGGATCGTTGTGGGGAGAGAGAGCCATCTGCGCCAACTCTATCAAACATACGCCAACCAGCGAATACGGATATGTGCCCATACGATGGCATATGAGAGGGTTTTTAGGAATACAATGGAGGTTTATCTTGTAGCCGGGAATCTGCAGATCCACGGGGCTACCGGAGAATGGACCGTCTGGGCACTCAGGAGACCAGCGGATTCAGCATGTATTTAAAAAAAGCGCAAAGAGGTTCAATTGATGTGTCGTATCCCCATGTGGGAATGGACGGTTATTTGGTTGTCAGACAGTCCCAATTGGGTGTGACAAGTATGTGATTCGCTCAGTGAGCTTATTCGTACAACATGGTGGCAGCCGCGGTGGACCCACTGCGAGTTGAAGATTGAGTTTGGGTTACCTTGGTACAAGTCCAGGAATCCTAGCGTCGACTTGCAAGCATTCGACTTTTGGCTCTGCAACCCCAGGGTGAGCGGAAGAGGTGGCAGTGGACCGGGCAGGCCATCAGGTATGCCCCGGGAATGTACCTGGATCACGGCTAGGGTGGAGGCGCGTACCGAAGGTGGCTGTACTTCATATATTCAAATACTTGGAGCTACTGCTATTGACGATCAACTGGCCAGTGAGGAGGTCGTTTGGACGTTCTTCCTAAGAGTGGGAGTTCGTATAGGGCTGCTGGGAGT
>Ga0307514_10005058_pt1 | contig 11911 bp, 7 predicted proteins | sample 16_EM_MG_FD_203088 | JGI IMG/M metagenome (GOLD analysis project Ga0307514, IMG submission 203088) | Populus trichocarpa ectomycorrhiza microbial communities from riparian zone in the Pacific Northwest, United States - 16_EM | ecosystem: Host-associated > Plants > Roots > Unclassified | place...
GTGCCGGCGCAGGTCTCGCGGTCCTGCGTGAACTCGCCCTCGTTGTGGGAGATTCCCTCGATGCTGGGCACGAAGAGCATGATCGAGGGTGCGACGTCCTTCATGTTCACCGAGTCATGACCCGCGATGGTCATCATGGTCTGGTGGCTGAGCCCCAGTTCCTCGGCTGCCTGGGCGGCGAGCTTGACGCCGGCCGCCGGGAACGGTGCCACGCCCCACCCGTGTGTCTGGACCTGCTCGATCGTGACCGACGCACGCTCCTCGACGCCGGGGATCGACTCGGCCAGCTTCTTGGCCGCCGCGTCGAGAAGCGCTTCGTCGGGCGACCGCAGGTCGACGTGCATGCGTACCTCGCGCGCCACCACCACGGGAGAGTTGGGCTCGATGGTCATCTCGCTCACCGAGGTGTGCAGCGGCGTGTCCGTGCTCTGCTCGGCCAGTTCGCGCACCGCCACGACCAGGAGCGAGGCGCCGAGCAGGGCGTCGCGTCGGTCCGCCATGATCGTCGATCCGGTGTGTGACTGCTCGCCGCGGACCACCACCTGGTACTTGCGGGCCGCCCAGGTGGAGTCCACCAGGCCGATCGTGGTCCCCGCGTTCTCCAGGTCGCGGCCCTGTTCGATGTGGATCTCGGTGTACGAGGCCACCTCGGGTCCGGCGTAGTCGCCGATCGTCCCGATCGCGCGCAGCGCGGTCTCCACCGTGGTGCCCGCGGGATCGGTCGTCGTGAGGGCGGTCCGGGCCGGCAGCTTCCCCGTGAACACCGCGCTGCCCATCATGCTCGGCTTGAACCGGCAGCCTTCCTCGTTGAACCAGTTGACGACGGCCACGTTGTAGCGCGGTGTCTCGTCCGAGGCGTTCCACCGCTGGACGGCCCGGTGGGCGGCGTGGGCCGAGGCGAGGACGCCGTAGGCGCCGTCGTAGCGGCCGCCGAGCGGCTGGCTGTCCAGGTGCGAGCCGCTGAGGACGTACGGCGCGCCCGGGGTGACGGTGAAGAGACCGAACTGGTTGCCCACACCGTCGTAGTGGACCTCGAAGCCCCGGTCGGTGAGCCACTGGTGCAGCCAGGCACGCTGCTCGCCGTCGGGGGCGGTGGCCGCCTGCCGGTCGACGCCTCCGCCGGGCGTCGCTCCGAACTCCGAGAGGGTCGCGAAGTCCTCCAGAAAGGCAGTGTCGTACGCGTACTTGTCCGAAGACGTACGGGAGTTGCTCATGGTCATGCCCCTTCAGGGTGTGCGGGTGCCGATGTGGCTGATGTGGCCGACGGGCTTCAGGACCGGTGGTCGGGGGCGATGCGGTCGGCGAGCCGTTGCAGCGCGGCCCAGGCCAGGTCCCAGTTGTCGCTGTTGTCGTGGTCGTCGGCGCCGGACGGATGCTCGTTGTTGAGCTGGCGGGCCGTGTGTTCGGCGATCTCGTGCGACGGAAGGATCAGGTCCTGTCCGGTGGACTGGGACGCGATCTGGATCTCGCAGGCGCGCTCCAGGTAGAACATCCGCAGGAAGGCGCGGCTCGCGCTCTCCCCCACGGTGAGCAGGCCGTGGTTGCGCAGGATCATCGCGTTCTTGTCGCCGAGGTCGGCGACGAGGCGGGCCTTTTCGTCGTCGTTGAGGGCGACGCCCTCGTAGTCGTGGTAGGCGGTCCGGCCGTAGAACTCCATCGACATCTGGTTGACGGGGAGCAGGCCGCCCTTCTGCGCAGCCACCGCGCAGCCGAACCGCGAGTGCGTGTGCAACACGCTGTGGGCGTCAGGGCGGGCCTCGTGGATGGCGCTGTGGATCACGAAGCCGGCGGGGTTGACCCGGTGCTCACCCGGCGAGACCAGTTCGCCGTCGAGGCCGACGACGACCAGATTGGACGCGGTGATCTCCTCGAAGAGGAGACCGTACGGGTTGATGAGGAACCTCGGTTCGTCTCCGGGGAGCCGCAGGGAGATGTGGCTGAAGATGAGGTCCGTCATCTTGAAGTGAGCGACGAGGCGGTACACCGCTGCGAGCTCGACTCGCAGGTTCCACTCGGTCTCGTCGGGCGAGGCGGCCGGACTCGGCGCGCCGCGCCTGGTGGGGGCGGCCGTGGTCATGACTGACTCCTCCTTGATCCTTGAGCAGTGGGTGGGCGGACGCGTGCACCTCAGTGCTTGAGGCCGGCCTCGGTGACGCTGTACCGCGGCGCCAGCAGGCCACCTGCGAGAGCGATGAGTCCGATCAGCGTGAGGATGACCGCGCTGGGCCACAGGGTGTCGCCGGTCTCGGTCAGGACGGCCGTCGCGATCAGCGGGACACAGCCGCTGAGGAGGCCGGCGAAGTTGGCGGAGACGGCGACACCGCTGTAGCGCACCTGTGCCGGGAAGAGGCTGGTGAGGACCGCTCCGGCGACGGCGTAGGGGTAGGAGACGGCGGCGACGCCGACGGTCATGGCTACGACGACGATGACCGGGTTCGCCGTCCCGATCGCCCAGAAGACGGGGAAGGCGAGCGCCATGGTGGCCAGCGCACCGCCGATCACGACGCGGCTGGAGCCGTAGCGCTGTCCGAGGCGCCCGCCCGTGACGATGACCGGGATCTCGACGACGGCCGCGATGACGGTGGCGAGCAGGAGCAGGGAGGAGCTCAGCCCCAGAACGCGCTGGCCGTAACTGATGACGAAGGTGGTGACGAGGTAGAAGCCGCCGGCTCCGACGAACATCACCGCGGCGCCGATGAGCAGCTGACGCCAGTCACGGCGGAAGACCTGCCGCAGGGGCGCCTCCGCGACCGTCTCCTCCTTCTGGAGGGCCTTGAAGGCGGGGGACTCCTCCAGCTGTCGGCGGATCACGACCGAGATGGCGAGCATGGGCAGGGCCAGCAGGAAGGGGACGCGCCATCCCCACGCGTCGAAGTTGTCCTTGGTGAGCAGGACCGAGCAGAGGAAGAACGCGCCCGAGGAGAGGATCGTGCCGACGGGCGAGCCGAGCTGGGGGACGCTGGCGTAGACGGCACGGGAGGAGGCGGGGGCGTTCTCCGCGGCGATGGTGACCGCCCCTCCCCACTCGCCGCCGACGCAGAGCCCTTGCAGGACGCGCAGGACGGCGAGTATGACGGGGGCGGCAAGGCCGATGGAGGCGTACGTCGGCAGTAGGCCGATGAGCACGGTGGACACCCCGATGCCGATGATCGTCGTCATCAGCACCGCCTTGCGGCCGACCCGGTCACCGAGCCAGCCGAAGAGCAGCGCGCCCAGCGGGCGGGCCACGAAACCGACGGCGAGGGTGGCGAACGACGCCATGGTCGCGGTGAGGGCGTTGTCCGAGACGAAGTACTGCACGTTGAAAACGACCGCCGCGGCCGTCGTGAACAGGAAGAAGTCGTACCACTCCATGGCGGTGCCGACGAATGCCGCAACGGCCACGCGACGCGCGACAGCGCGGTCCGTGGCGGTGATATCCGTCCGCTCGGAGGCGGAAACGGCGGCTGTTGCTGAGTCGCTCACGGTGAACTCCGGGGGAAGGCGGGCCGAACGTTGGAGGTGACATCCATTCGACCCGAACCCGGATCCTCCGAACATTGCCGTCTGCCTCCGATATCAGCAAGATGCCTGTGCACATGCACAACCGTCGGGGCATCGCCGTGGGAGCTTCCTATGAAGGATCTGGCCGACCGCAAGAGGGAGTCCCTGCCGCGCTGGCGAGAACTGGTCTCCGCCATGACCCATGAGGTCGACGCCCTGGTGGAGACCTTCCTGGGAAAGGTGGAGGGCATCGCCGGGTACCGGGCGGGCCCGGTGAGCGAAGAGCAGCTGCGGGAGTCGGCGCACAGCTCGCTGGCGCTGATTCTCAGCGCGGTCGCGACCGACTCCACGACCACCCAGCTGAGCTCGCTCCCCGGCGAGCTGGGGCGGCTGAGGGCACGCCAGGGGGTGCCCGGGGAGGAACTCGTCGCCGCGGTGCAGCTCGACTTCGGGGTGATCTGGTCGGCGATGCTGGCCCGTGCCCGGGACAGCGACATGGCCGTACTGGCCTTGCACGTCGAGAACCTGTGGTCAGTGGTCGACGACTACGCCCGCGCCGTCCAGCAGAGCTACCTGGAGGAGCGGGCTCTGATGGCCGCCGCCACGCGGGACGAGCAGCTCACCTACCTCGCGGAGCTCCTCGGCCCGGCCGGCCAGTCGCCCCGGAACGTGCAGAACATCGCGCGCGCCCTGGGCGTCGATGCCGATGACACCTTCTGCGTGGTCGTCGCCGACGCGGCGGCCTCGCATCACGCTCATCGCGCCGCCGCTCAGCTCACCACGCTCGGCGAGCAGCTCTTCGTTCTGAACCAGCCCGGACGAGTGGTCGTCATCTGGCCGGCTTCCCGGTCGGGCGGACAGCAGGACCGGCAACTGCGGCAGTTGCGGCAGTTGCCGGGGATGGCGGGTGGCCTGGTGCCGGATGTCGCGGGGCTCGGTGCCGTGCCGGGGGCCGCGGCGACGGCCTTCGAGATCTGCCGGACCCTACGGCCCGACGAGAACGGGCTGGTCACCCTGGCACAGGCATGGACCCGCGTGACAAAGAGCCAGCTCGACGAACGGCACGGCTTCTCGGACGCGCTGCTGGCCGGCCTCAGCACGGCGCCTCAGTCGGAACGGGAGGTGATCGTGGAGACGGTCCGCGCCTACCTGGCGACGGGCAGCTTGTCGGCGAGCGCCGAGCAGCTGTACTGCCACCGCAACACCGTGCTCAACCGGCTCGGACGCTTCCAGAAACTGACCGGCCTCGACGTCACCGTCCCCGATCAGGCCGCTGTGACGCTGGTGGCATTGGCCTAGGTGTCGCTCGGCTTCGCTCCGGTATGCCTTTGCGTGGCCCATTCGTCCAGCAGAGTCCGATTGAACCGCTCGACCTTCCCGTTGGTCTGCCGCGATGTGTCTTCTAACAAAATTATTATCGAAATTGTCAACAATCCACAGGCTCCTTGCCTACAGTCGTGGACTCGAACGAGCCGCACAGCCCGACCTGCCCGCGGTGTCGCCGGGCGGGTGCGCAGGTACGGCTGTGACCACGCAACCCGCTGCACAAGGAGTTCTCCTGGTGAACATCAACCGCAGAACCGTTATCCGCGGCGCCGCGGCCGTAGCCGCGTTCGGAATCGCGGAGGGCGCGGCAGGCACGGCCTTCGCCGACAGCTCGTCGTCGCGCGACTCGTCGTCGCGCAGCTCGTCGAGCACGTCCTCGGCGTACTCGCTGGAGTTCGATTCCACCGCCTGGTCGTACGACTCGACCAACGACGTGTACTACCAGATCGGGAAGGTGTACGTCGCCAACCCGGCCACGACGGACTACGAGAACCTGTCGATCTATGTGCCGGGCGCCTATCTGACGGCCACCGTGAACAGTGATGGGACCACGTACACCGCGACGGTCAACCCGAAGGGCACCGTCGGCGACTACTCGGGACGCACGGCGCCGATCGTGATCCCGGTCAACACCCCCGGCTACTCCGGGCAGAAGCCGGCCACGTCCTACGGCTACAGCAGCGTGTCGAAGTACCTCGCGGCCGGGCACATCTACGTGTGGCCGGGCATGCGCGGCCGGGACGGCTCGACCAGCACCCGCTCCGACGCGGCCCCCTGGGGCGTGACCGACCTCAAGGCCGCGGTCCGCTTCCTCCGGTACAACCGGAGCGTCCTGCCCGGCAGTACGGACGACATCGTCCTGTTCGGCATGAGCGGCGGCGGCGCCCAGGACACCGTGGCGGGCGCGTCCGGTGACAGCCCCCTGTTCCACCCGTACCTGCGCACGATCGGCGCGGCGATGGAGGACGCCAAGGGCCGGCCCCTCAGCGACGCGGTCGCCGGCGTCATGGCCTGGTGCCCGATCACCAGCCTGCACGAGGCCAACCTGTCCTACGAGTGGAACATGGGCCAGTTCGCCTCGACCGGCACACGCGCGTCCGGCACATGGACCAGCGCCTACTCGACGGACCTCGCGAAGGCCTGGCCCAAGTACCTCAACCGCCTGGGTCTGAGCGACGAGCGGGGCAGGCGCCTGGAGCTGACCGAGTCCAGCAGCGGCATCTGCCTGGCCGGCAGCTACTACGACCACCTGATCGAGGTGATCACCACCTCGCTGAACCACTTCCTGTCCGACACCACCTTCCCCTACACCATCACGACGCAGGGCGGCCCGCCCGGATCGGGCCAGCCGGGGACCTCGACCACGTACCAGACGGTCGCCGACTACATCGCCTACCTCAACACCGACAGCACCTGGGTCACCTACGACCCCGCGACCAACACCGCCACGGTGTCCGGCCTCAAGGGCTTCGCCAAGAGCCAGAAGACCGCGAACAAGCCGGTCGGCGCGTTCGACGGGTACTCCCGCGCGCAGACCGAGAACAACGTCTTCGCGATGGGGCTCGGCGCCCCGTCGCACTTCGCGCCGCTGACCCGTGACGTCATCAAGGCGAACGAGACGACGTACGCCACGTACGCCGACTGGAACTCCGACTACGGCTCCTCGGCGTACGACAGTGACTTCGCCAAGAAGGACAGCGTCGGCAAGGACATGGCCTGGCGGGCCGACGCGTACAACCCGCTGTTCTTCCTCTCACCCGCCTTCGACGGCTACCGCCAGTCGCAGGTGGCGCGCAACTGGCGCATCCGCACCGGCATCATGCAGGGCGACACCGCCAACACGACCGAGATCAACATCGCGCTGGCCTTGCGGAACTACGGCATCCACAACGTCGACTTCGCCACCGTGTGGGCGCAGGGACACACACAGGCCGAGCGCACCGGCGACTCCACGACGAACTTCATCAGCTGGGTGGCGTCCGTCACCAAGAGGTGACCACCAGCCCGGACAACCGGGGCGCCTGACCGACGAGCCTCGATCAGGCCCCCGGCACCGGAGCGGAGACGCTCCCGGCAGCACGACCTCACGCGCCGCCCGGAGTCGTGTCGATGGCGAGGAAAGCGAAGGGACTCGTCGCATTGAAGCCGCTTTCACGGCGGAGGAGAAGGAAGCCCTTTCATGGCCTCGCCGCAGGTGACGCTACCAGTCGATTCGGGGGCAAGTCGGCCGATTTTCCGGGGTGTTGAGCCGTCGGCGCACACGAAAACGATGAACCGTCGGCCCAGACGAAAACTGAGAGGCGCCGCGTGGGCGCCTCTCAGCCGAAGTCGAGGGCGAGGAGAGCGAAAGGACTTGAGTCCATTGAAAGTGAATGAGAAGGAAGCCCCTTCATGGCCTCGCCGCGGGCAACGCTAGCACTCAGCCCGGGATCAAGTCGCGCAGGTTTTCGAGGGTGATGACCCGGGAGTCCGGATGCAGCCCCTCGGGACGTTCGAGACCGATGTACATCACGGGCTCGTCCGGGACCGGCTCGCCGTCCCACAGGTCTATGACCGTGGTGTCGCGGGACATCAGGTCGATCAGGTACCCCGTCGTCAGCTGTTCGCGCTCCACGAGGGCACGCACCACCTTGGACACCGACACCTGGTTCTCCTCGACCTGGTTCGCCTCCGAGATGCCCTTCAGGTACAGGTGCAGCCACTTCGCACGCCACCGGCCGTCGTCCCCGCGCTGGAAGACCAGAGGCAGCGCCACACGACCCGCCCCACGCAGCTCCGACTTCATCCGCACCGTGCGCGGCTCGAACGGACGGCCCCTCTGCTCACCGTCGCGCAGCATGAACCCGAAGAACGACTCCTCGACCTCCTCGAAGCTTTCGCCCGCGTAGATGTTGACCTGCGGAACGATGAACGTGCCGCGCACCCGGTCCAGGGACAGGTTGATGAACTCCGAGGCCCCGTCGGGCGCCTCGGTGACATCGCCCGAGTGCTCGCCCCCGACGGCGGTGAGGGCCGTGTAGGAGAGCCAGGAGTCGGTGCTGTAGTCGCTGTGCAGAAGCAGGGCCGACAGGTCGTAGTCGGTCCGGTCCTTGGTCTCCTTCCAGTACACGAAGAAGCGCAGCAGTTCGCCGTCGACCTCCGAGACCGAACCCCGCGGCAGTACGCCGAACCCTGCCGCGGTCGCCCTGCCACTGAGCGGGAGCGCCACGTCGAGGACGTCGGGGTCGAGCAACAGCCGGCCCGGCACCGGGAGCCGACGGCGCATCTCGGCGTCCAGGGCGGCGATCAGACGGTCGCGGTCGGCGGCCGGTACCAGAGGCCGGACGTCGGGCGTCACCCAGGCGCGGCCCCGGCGGTTGACGAAGATGCGGGGTTCGTCGGTCTCCCGCTCCCGGTTGTGGAAGTGCTCACGGACCGAGAGGACGACCCGGCCGGAGACCTCGGGAGCGACCTCCACCGCGGCGGCCACCACCGCGTCCCGCGCCTCCTGGTCGGCGGCGATACGCAGCAGGAGGTCCAGGGCACGGAACAGCTTGCCGGGAGCGGACTTCAGCAGCTTCACCGCCCCGAGGACGTCGAACTCGTCGAGCCGCTCCTCGACGCGGCTGTCGAAGGACCGCGCCTCCTTCTCGCCCCGCGCGACGGCGAACACATCGGCGGCGTGTGGCCAGCGCGGGTACTCGTGTGGATGGAGACGCTCACCGAGCCGCTTGAAGGGCTCCCGGCGCGCGTGCACATCGGCGAGCTTCGCCGGGTTCGCCGCGACCACCGCGTCGAGGCCCGCGAGCAGCCCCCGGCGCACCGGCCGCGACAGCGCCCGGAACCGGGTCGGCTCCTGGAGTGTCACGTCGCCGCCCGACAGCGCGCAGGCCAGCCGCAGCACATCGGTGACGGTGTCCAGCAGGAGGTCGGCGCCGACGCCGAGGCGGGCCTCGTTGACGACCGCCCGGTTCTCCCGGACGGGGATCGACTCCGGCTGGGGACCGAGCGCGCATCGCTCGGCGAGGGTCTTGAGGTCACGCAGGTGATCCTCGCCCAGGGGCGTCGTGCTGCCCGCCAAGGCCAGGTACAGGTCCGTGAGTTCGTCGTCCAGGTCCCGCCCGAGGTGCAGGACGGTCACCCGGTCGCCCGCCGAGGCGATCAGCTCGTCCTGCGCCGCGAGCATCTCCTCGTACGTGTGCTGGTAGCGGCCGTACGTGGGGAGGCTGAGCAGGTCCAACACCCCGTGCGCCAGCTCCGTCAGCACGTTCTCGCGCGACCTGTCGTCGCCGAGCGCTTCCGCCACGCACCGCATCCAGAACTCTTCCGTGTCCGGCACGTTCGCCGGAAAGTCGATGAAGTACGAGTTGTGCCGGACGTGGTCGCCCACCATCTCGCTCACGGTGCGCAGCGTTCGCTCGGCGGTGTGCAGGACCGCGGCCTCGGACAGCCCTGACAGCCGCTCCAGCAGCTCGGCCGAGAGCTTGAAGCCCACGGATGTCAGCACCGCGTCGAACTGCCGTGCGGCGGCGGCTCCTTCCCCGGCGGAGCCCTTGGGGGAGCCCTTGGGGAAGGAAAGGCGGTGGGTGTGCCGGATTACCAGCGATTCGAGACTGTGCGCCATTCGGGGATGATCGCAGAGGTGTGCGAGCCGACGCACAGGAGTTTTCCGCACGCGCTCCGGCACACACATCAGGCCGGGAAACCGTCGGCGGATCCGGCAGCGGTCCGGTGGGCGGCGGGTCCGGTGGGCGGCGGGTCCGGTGGGCGGCGGGTCCGGTCAGCCGAAGAACGTCTCGAACTCGTCGTACAGCGACGGATCGACGAGCTTGGTCTTCCCCGTGGCATCGGCGAGGGGGACGCGGACGATCCGGGTGCCCTTCAGGGCGACCATGACGCCGAAGTCAGCGTCCTTGACCGCGTCGATGGCGTGCAACCCGAAGCGCGTGGCCAGCCAGCGGTCGAAGGCGCTCGGGGTGCCGCCGCGCTGGATGTGCCCCAGCACCGTGGTGCGGGCATCCTTGCCCGTGCGCTCCGAGATCTCCCGAGCCAGCCACTCGCCGACGCCGGACAGGCGCACATGGCCGAACTCGTCCAGCGACTGATCCTTGAGGACCGCCTGCCCCTCCTTCGGAGCGGCCCCCTCGGCCACCACGACGATCGGCGCGTAATTGATCTTGAATCGGCTCTTCACCTGCTCACAGACCTGATCGATGTCAAAGGGCCGCTCAGGGATGAGGATCACGTTGCCGCCGCCCGCGACGCCGGCGTGCAGCGCGATCCACCCGGAGTGCCGCCCCATGACCTCCACCACCAAGGCGCGCATGTGCGACTCGGCGGTGGTGTGGAGGCGGTCGATGGCCTCGGTCGCGATGCCGACCGCGGTGTCGAAGCCGAAGGTGTAGTCGGTGCCGAAGACGTCGTTGTCGATGGTCTTCGGCACGCCGACCAGGGGGATTCCCCGACGGCTCAGTTCGGTGGCCACGCCGAGCGTGTCCTCGCCGCCGATCACTACGAGCGCGTCCACGTCGTGCGTGGCGAGGGTGTCCTGTACGCGTCGCAGCCCGTCCTCGTGTGTGAACGGGTTGGTGCGGGAGGAGCCGAGGATCGTTCCGCCGCGGGGGAGGATCCCCCGCACCGCGGCGATGTCCAGTGGCATGACATCGTCCTGGAGCAGACCGAGCCAGCCGTCCCGCAAGCCGACGAAGTCAAAGGCGTATGCGTCGACGCCTTTGCGTACGACACTGCGGATCACGGCGTTGAGGCCGGGGCAGTCACCGCCGCCGGTCAGTACTCCGACCTTCATGGGTTCTCTCCCATCCGCTGGACGCCTGCGCGGTCGCGGCCTTCTCGGCGTTCAAGGGCTGCGCAAAGCGCTGCCGGGAACATGGGTCGCCTGCTTCAAGCGTCCCTCCGTTCGGTCCGCGGTGGCCACTCGACGGACGCCGGGGCCAAAGCCCTGGCTATGGCGGGCCGTGGTCAGGGACACGGGCGTGGTCAGGGGCAGGGCCGTGGTCAGGGCCGGAGCCAGACCCCGGGGCAGGATCCGGGGCAGGGTCCGTGGCAGGCCAAGCGGGCTTTCAGAGCACGCGGCACAAGCCCGGGCCGCATGCGCTGAGTGCGACATCGCTGCCACACGCCGATCATGCCGACCGCGCCGATCACGGTACTGACACCCCACCGCCCGCGTGCCGCGTCAGGCCGCCAGACCTTGGCGGTAGGCGTAGACAACCGCTTGGACGCGGTCACGGAGATCGAGTTTGGTGAGGATGCGGGAGACGAAGGTTTTCACGGTCTCCTGGCTGATCTGGAGCGCCGCGGCGATCTCGCTGTTGGAGAAGCCGTCCGCGATGAGCCGAAGGACCTCCAGTTCGCGCGGGGTCAGCGGGGTGTCGTGCCGGGTCCCCTCGGTGGGCCGGATGCGGGCGGCGTACGTGCCCACGAGTTTGCGCGTCACCTCGGGGTCCAGCAGGGCCGCGCCGGAGGCCACGGTCCGTATCCCGTGCAGCAGTTGGGACGGAGGGGCGTCTTTGAGCAGGAACCCGCTCGCCCCCGCGCGCAGCGCCTCGTAGACGTACTCGTCCAGGTTGAACGTCGTCACCACGAGCACCTTGACGGGATGCGGCACCCCGGCGCCGGCCAGCAGGCGGGTGGCCTCGATGCCGTCGAGCACCGGCATACGGACGTCCATCACCACGACCTCCGGGCGCAGCCGGCCGACGAGGTCGACCGCGGCTTGCCCGTCCTCGCACTCCCCCACCACCTCGAGGTCGGGCTGAGCGTCGATGATCGTCACCAGCCCGGTGCGGACCAGCACCTGGTCATCGCAGACCAGGACCCGGATCGGCGCGGTCACGAGGGGCTCCCCTCGGGTATACGTGCCCGGACGACGAAGCCGCCGGCCGTCCGCGCGCCCGCGCTGAAGTCGCCGCCGAGGACGTCGACCCGTTCTCGGAGACCGGCGAGGCCCCGCCCGCTGCCGCCGGGGGAGCCCGCCCGCGAGCCGGAACCGTCCGTACTGACCTCCACGGTGATCTCCCTCTGGCCGTGGCGCACCTGGACCGAAGTGCGGCTGCCGTGAGCGTACTTGAGGGCGTTCGTCAGGGCTTCCTGCACGACCCGG
>Ga0307514_10005059_pt1 | contig 11908 bp, 5 predicted proteins | sample 16_EM_MG_FD_203088 | JGI IMG/M metagenome (GOLD analysis project Ga0307514, IMG submission 203088) | Populus trichocarpa ectomycorrhiza microbial communities from riparian zone in the Pacific Northwest, United States - 16_EM | ecosystem: Host-associated > Plants > Roots > Unclassified | place...
CATAATGTTACCGCAATAGTTAAATCCACAATATTTAAATTAAAAACCATCAATATTAATTTATATTTTTTTAAATTATTTTATAACCTCAATTTCAAAAACATTCTTAACCAAACACATTAAACTATTTTTTCTTCAACCTCAATTTCAACTACAATTTTAACCAAACACCTATTTTTTCAAACCAACCACAACTAAAAGTATTTTTTATAAACCAATTTTTTTTAAACCACAACCACAACAGCTACCACAATACCAAACACACTCTTAAAGAACAAATATAAATGACTGAAATGGTTACTTAATTGCTAAATCAAGGATGTTGACTATGTTTTTTTATTTATTTTATTAACATGAATGTCCGGGTCAGCTTGCATGTATCTCGACTAATCTTATGGACCTTAAAATTAACAATCATTTAAGTTTCCAGTGACCATCATATTAACAATTATACACTCCTATAAAAAAACAAAGTTCTTTCCCAAACTTTTATCATTTTACTAGCTAATAGATAGTTAGGATATTGACTATGTTGAAAGACTAGGTGACCTGTCTTATATTATAGGTTTTAACACTACTCTGTCTACTATCTATTTTTTCGATCCCATCAAGGCAACAGCCATTTTGTCATAGATAAGCATGACGCAACACTGCACCTAAGTGAATTGAATCAGAAAAGCATGGTTGGCCAATTAAAGTTGTTCAAGGCATACCTATACTTATTCGTTGATAGGTGAAAGGAGTATGGAAGTTAAGAACAAAAGGTTGGACCAAAAATATGTAAAATTTTTATTTTTTAAACTTTTTCATGTTTATTGATTTTAAAAAAGTGTGCAATAAAAAATATTTTTCAGTTAAATAAAAATTTAACTTGGTTTATAGAAAAATATTTACTTTCTATTTTAGAAGGAATATACTTTCCAGAAGTTGTATAAAATTGAAAAATATCTAGTTATTAATTGATTATATCAAATTTAATCCTCAATCTTCAAATTTCTATATATTTTGTTTGGATTTTTTTTTGTTTTTTTTTTTAATTTTATCCATTATAATTTGATTTTCATATCAACTTTAATCCTTATTTTTTTTTTTTTATCTTTTTATTATGAAATTTCTTAACTTATCAAATTTGATTTCTATTTTTCTGATTGTTATTTATCTTAATTGAAATAATTTATAAAATTAATTTTTTTTATAATTCTATAATTTTTAATTTTTTATTTGTCAAATTTAGTTTTCATTCTACTAATCGCTATATATTTTATTTAAAATAATTTATGATTTTTTTTTAATTTTATCCTCTAATTTTTTGATCCAAATACTTTTAATAAACTTGAAAAAAATAAAACATTAATAAGCTATTTTTCATGGCATAACCAAACACTAAAAAATATTTTTCAATTTATTTTTTATAATAATACCAAAAATAAAAAAATAATTTATTTTTAAGAAACTCACTTTTCATGAAAACTATTTGTCAACACAAACAAACCAAGGGATGTTTTAAAAAAATACTTGACCAACTATTCAAACCGAAAATCGGAATTCCCTGTTGATTCGCTACCCCACGCCTTTCTGAATCTATTCGAGTAATAAAATCTGCAATTCCACAATCTCGTTCCTCGAAGTGCACGCTTCCCAAGAAATGGTGGACGTTGAAGTACATAAAAACCACATGCTTGGAATTGACTACATTGCAATGACCTCACAGTATATACACTCCAAGTATTTCTCAAGAACAGAAGATAAGTATGCTCAAAACCCATCTTTATAACTGTTGATGAGTCCAGTTTTTCCATCATGCACTCCTTGTGGTACCGCCACGCTTTTCGTTTTTGATTTTTTTACTGTTGAAGACAATGCCATTCTGAAAAGAATCAAAAGATTCACCCTAATATTATTGTTTCAACATGTGGTTAAGAACAATGTCATCCTAAAAATAATAGTATCAGCTATCAGGTGCCGGGAAAAAAAAGAAGAGAAAAAACTATGCAAAGAGCCTACTCCCCACTTCGTAACATAGAATTTTTCAGGAACTAAGTTAACTTGAGTAACTTCTCACTTGAGAAATAGCATTTGCAGATTTGAAAGGCAAACACGCTCAAAGCAGCAACAATTGAGTTTACAAAAGCCAAGACTATACACAAGATGCTGGCAAGGTTTTCTGGGTTGGGAAGATATGATTTTGCTAATAATATCAAAGAACCCTACAACTTTGGACGTCTCTTAAGACAACCTTTTATAAATCAGTTTGTCCAAATCAATGCCAATCGATTTACATATTTAAGATATAGGAAAAATAACTTTTGTTATGAAAGTTTTGCTCAAAAGGTTGAATGAAGAGAAACAGAAGACGTGCAAAGCATTTTTTACCTTTTTGAGTGAAGATTGCTATAGCTAAGTCAGGGCAAAGAGAAGAACAAGTGAACAACTATTGCTCTTAAATAATGCTTAACATAGTCAATAATATCATTGCCTAAATAAAAAATTTGAGCTGCAAAAGAAAAAGGCTTGGGTGTTTCTATTTGATGTTTGCTTACAGTCACGTGAACTTACAAGTAGATACTGACCATTGTCCTGAAAACAGTCTAAGTAACAGATGTGTTACTGAAGGAGTTATCACTATTGTCAGAGTGTTTTAATATTCATAAGGATTCCCAATTGCAAAGCAGCTTTGATCCACATGTAATTCCCTAGAAGTACCAAGAGCAACAGGCTTCAATTCATATCCTTCAACATCAGCGTGCAGGTGACAAAACAGCATGCATTTCCAAACCTTGCTGCATTACAAGTCACATTGTGATTATGAAAATTAACTTAGAAATAAAAATAACTAAATATCCAAATTTTTTATGATGACCAAAAAGAAGGGTTATGCAAAAGAGCTTTGTTGAAGAACAGAATCAGAGCATGAATAGGAGGAATTGGAGAAGACATCAACATAATAGTAAAAAGTAATAGACATGTCAAAGTCAAAGATCACAAAGGCCTTCACAAAGTATCCATTTGAAACTCATGCTAAACCCCACTTGGAGCGCTGAGGAACGAGTTTTCAGCATACAAAAAGGCGAATAAAGCTAATTTATAAGATTCAGTATACATCTTAGGGACTTTGTGGAATCGTTTTTTTATTGAACTTCTATCTTGTCCTAATCCACCTAAATCGCCATGAAGTTAAGATTCCATGAGAGCTAGGGTTTTCATTATAACAGAGTATGCAGGAAAAATAAACAAAGTCTATGATATGAGAAGCCACTCAGTAGAGAATCTCATGACGTGTGATAACTCATCTCATCCTGTAAAGCACTAGTATAAAGATCAGTCCATTAACAAAGTTGACGTTTTCAACAAACTGTTTCATCTTCAATAGTTTTTTGAACTGAACAGAATGCTCCATCATCTGTCCAATAAATTCCACCTTTTTAAGGAAGTTACTGTCTTTCCTACTGGTATCCGATCATTGGCAGAAATGAACTTTTAAGATCTAGAATTAGGACTATGTGTTAGAAAATTAATTAACAGATAAGTACTCTCTTCACTTAGTTTTATATGAATAATCTCCTTCCTTGAATTAGGACTATGTGTTAGAAAATTAATTAACTTGGGCATTCTACAGTCACCAGAATGCCCGAGTTTACTTAAGTTGTCCTGTGCATTTTGGCAACTGCATGTGGTATTCAGATTTTTTCCCAATGACACAAAATACTTAATGCTCATAGTGACATCAAGCAGGTCCTAGATGATAAGGTAGTTTATGCAACTAGCCCTGACATCGCTAGGTTGATTGCAAGTTTGCAACTTTTTCCAATGATGTCATCATGCTAAAGTATAAAAAAATGTACTCTGCATATATTAAGAACAAGTCAAAATATGCTGTCCATAAGTTTGATTTGATACCTTAAGGACAGCCAGTTAATAAGATGGAACAAAACCAATGATCTTGCCTTCCCTGTACAAGCTATTGCCTCCAGCATCAACTAGAATACCTGTGGGATAAGAGACCAGCAAAACAATTTAAATCAGATGATGGCCACTGCACTGGACCTCTCAGAAGTAGTATTTCAGCTACATCATCGAGGTGGGGGGGGGGATGTAAGCTACAATAATAAAGAATGCATGTTACTAAAAATGAAGAAGACCTTACAGTGCTGTAAATCTGCTTCTATCTGTGGCCAATTTAGCTACAGCATGGTAATTTGTTGCCTGTAACAGACGGGAACAACATTTTTCAAGTAACTCATGTTTAGTACCTGTGATCTAACAGAAAAAACTACCATGAAGATTGTTCAACGCATTTGAGCAGGTTTGAATAGAAGTGTGATTTTCAGCACAATCCAAGCATGCGTAAGATTATATATGTCAAAAGATGAAAGAAGATGGATAGACACTGTAAGGCATGATGATAATTAAATTTGAAATATGCATTGATCAGCAAAGCAGTTTCTTTATTAATCATTTCTTTCACCAAACAAACTTGTAAACCAGGAAGAGATCACATGTAATAGCCGGAGATAAGTTTTAAAGTTTAATAGCATAAGAGAACACAAGCATACAACGTGACCAAACTTATCCCAGATGAAGCCCGGACCTGTTACTTCAACTTTAGCATTCTCATCCTCTGTAAGCGTAACTAGACCATAGGACTGCTGGGGAGTTTAGCTAACTCAAGGTCCTTGCTAAAAACAACTGATGGTGAGGTTTCCTACATAACATGTCACAGAAAATGTCACTCGTACGAACATAAACAAATAACGACACCAAAACGACAGAAGGAAAAGTTCTCAGGTCCATAATCGATGCGATGCATGCATTTCCCATACAACTAAAACGCAAAAAACAGTCTATTTACAATCAAGAAATCCTTTAAGAGAAAACACATCAAACACATGTAAAGCATGGCCATTTGTGTTTTATACATCATATAAATTATAATATTGGTTCTGCTTCTGCAATTTAAATAAATACATATGAAAAGAGATGTATGACACAAGAAATTGTTAAATTGTCCAAAACTACGTGACCCAGTTGTTATTAATCATCCAACAAGCTAAGTGGGTCCTTAATTAGCGCATCTAAAACAAAATTAATCTCCTACTCGATGATTCAAGTCCGAAGCTGAAATGGGCGTGGCGTGTGCGATAGAGAGAGAAACCTGGAAGAGGTGAGTGACTTTATCTTCTTCTTGCTGAAGTTCATCTTGTTGTTGGGAAACAGCAGAAAACTGAACCGAACACCGCCATGTCAGAGGCCTTTGCTCTCCATTTGATATATATAAATTTAAATAAAAATATTTATGCACACACCTAATTAAATAAATTAAAAATATATTTATTAATAAATAAAAAAATTATCAATAATAACTAAATACATATTTAAAAGCATTAAGATGTGAAAATAAATTAAAATATTTAATTTTATATTATGATTTATTCATCTGATTATATTTAATAATTTAATTTATTAAAATTATTATTTTTAGAAGTAAATATAAATATAAAATTAATAGAATAAAATTAAGGAGAAAAAAATATCTTGTAAAATTATATTTATTAGAAATATTATTTAAAAATAAATATTTTTTATATTTAAAAATAAAATAAAATTATATGAAAAATAAAAATATAAATAAATTAGAATAAGTTTTTTAAAAACTAAAATATAGATAAATTAGAATAATTTTTTTAAAAACTAAATACAGAAAAAAATAATTATTATTAAAAAAAATTCAAAAAAAAACATTATTTTCAATATAATGATGTGTCAGGCGCATTTTATATTGGGAAAAAAAAAATAAGTGCGGGGTCATGGAGAATTTTTGTAGGGTTATAATTGTTAATTTGAAAAACTCAAAAAAAAAAAAAAAAAAATTAGAAGAAGAAGAAAATGAAAAAAAAAAAAAGTCAGTTCACTTTTAATTTGATCTCAGATTAGAACCCTAAAAATTGGAGAAGATAGTTACAAGTCAAATAAATAAGAGAATCAAAAGACAAGCCTTCCTTTTTATCCCTCTGAATCAATTCAAATTTAAAAAGAGCAAATGAATCCCAAGAAAATGGCGCACAACAACTTCTTCTCCTCTCTGAGACAGGTAAAATATTATATTATAATTGCAGAAAAACATTACATATTTGACATCTAACAACAGCGTAAAGCAGTAATCTTTGTTGTCATCCTATGTTTTTCGTTTTTGCAGGTTGAGAAAAGAATGAAGCTTGAAAACCCAACAACAGTGGAAACTAACTACGAAGAATCTCTGAGCACACCATTATATCTCCACACAGACCAAGAACCCATTAACAACAACAGCTTGGCATCTTCTAATGAAGAAAGCAGTGAACCCCCACTAGCATTTCTCTCACCTTCTTTACAATCATCTCCAAAAACCTCCCATTTTTACCCCAAAATCATCAAAGAATCCAAAACCAATGACATTGATGATATTCAACACTTAATTCAGCTTTTGGGTTTATCAGATATTAGAGAGAGAAACCGAAGACACCAAGAAGAAGACGATGTCAATGAGAGGGTTTGTGTTGGTGGTGGTGGTGGCGAGTGTTGTGGATGTGAAGGTGGGTTTTTTGAAAAGATTGTTGGAGTTAAAGGGCCTAAGTGTGAGAAGGAAGTGGAGAGATTGGAGGGGTGGATTAGGTACTTTTTAGGTGATGGTGGAGAGGAGAGGAGGGAGCCTTTGATGCTGGCTTTTTTGCTTTTGGGTAAGGCTGCTTATGAGCTAGAGGGTGCTGATGGTGGCGGCTTGGATTTCCCTTCAACTATTGAAGAGTTTTTGAAGCTTGACCCACCAGAAGAATAAAGATTGAAGCTTCTTCTTCTTCTTTTTTTTTGCAAGTTGAGTTTATTAGCAAAATAAGAGTGGTATTTGCAATCTGTAGCCCCTAGGCGAGATTTGTCATTAATGGTAAGGGTGGATTTTTTGTCATTAATTCTATGAGAATGTTTATCTTTCCTGGTTGTCGTTGATCATGTATTTCTTTGCTATACGTGTTTTGGTTTTTTGTATTCTATTTTGCTTTCAGAATTTGATAATATATAACTGATGTTTTGAAAATTGAAATACTGAACTGTGAAATTTTTTTTTATATTTAATTTTTTTTAAATTATTTTGATATTTATGAAAATAATTTTTAAAAAATAAAAAAAAAATATTATTTTTATATAATTTTAAATAAAAAATATTTTAAAAAACAATCACCAACAATATTAAATTTTACCGATATATAATATTTTTCAGTGAAAAATAATACTACGAGAGCTTCTAAGCTAGGCTGAACTTGTTCCTAGATGAAATTGTCAACTGGAAATTGCTAAACCTTGATTTTTTGTGTCATTATAACAGAACAAAGCATTTCGATATTATTAAGAACACTATTACATACTATCCAATCTCGGCATAGTGGAAGCATTTGCTGTGAAATTGAGTCTGCAGTCTGCCTATCTTCTTTAATATGCAGCAGACAATCTGGTTCTATATCATGCTGCATGCTTGAGTGAGATCACCACCAATTTCGATTACCTTGCACTTATCTTCTGAAGGCAAGACAACACCTCATTCATGTTAGGTCTATCCTCAGGATTTGGATTGGTGCAAGAAAAGGCTATTTGAAAGAGCTGCTCCAATGCTTCTTCCTCGTTGGTGAGATTCTTAGTAATCACTGGGTCCAGTACTTGAAGAAGTCCATCGATGCCATTGGCGAGGGCCCTTTCGACTAGTTGACGCAAGCTGATTGGCAATCCATCCTTGTCTGTGAGTCCTGTTGGCCTCCGTTTCATGAGGACCTCCATTACTACAATCCCAAAGCTGAAGACATCTACTTTAGTCGTCACTCTCCTCATGTACGCAAACTCTGTGAGACCATCAAGCAAGTTGTAGTGAAGTCAGGAACGTATAAAAAAGTAAAATGAATAAAAAGAAGAAAAGAATATTTGAGATGGAAGATATGCAATACGTGAAACTGAAAATGGAAAAATGAAGTTCATTATAAATGACAAAGTAACATGTTTATTAAGATAATCTGTGAAATGGGATGAGCAAGGCAATGATTGATTTAAATACTAGACTTATTCCTCCAACCATTTATTAACTTGACATTTATCAGAAACTTCTATGAACGCCCAAGAAAAGACAAGGTAATGGAGAATGAAAGGTTACCTGGTGCCATATAGCCAATGGTGCCTTCAAAGGCTGATGCTGAGGAGAGACTGTTCCCATCCTGCAGGTGAACGCCCAGAATTCGAGCTGTTCCAAAGTCGCTCACATGGGCCACCCAATCACCATCCAACAGCACGTTAGAGGGCTTCAAGTCACAGTGTACGATTGGAAAGTCATAGCCAGAATGCAAGTACTCTAGAGCACTTGCAATGGAAACACAAACATTGATTCTCTCATACAGTGTCCACCATGACTGATCAACCTGAGGGTTATGTATGATGCTCTCCAAGCTCCCATTCTGCATGTATTCCAAAACTAAAACCTTCAGTTTAGCACTCTCCCAGGCATAGCCAAGTACCTTAACCAGATTCCTATGCCTAAGTTGGCTCAACGTTTTGATTTCTCTGTAGAAGCACTTGTCAGATTCTGCAGAGAACTTCTGAAAATTCAGTTGCTTAACAGCTATAGTCTTGCCATCTTCCAATTGACCCTTGTATACAGTGCTCAAACTGCTGGCGCCGATTATGTTTTCTTCACTGAAGAAACTTGTAGCATTTTCTATTTCGTTCCTGTCATACCTAATGAGTTTCAGTGCTGAAGTGAACTCTGGCTCCATATTCTCGGTACTTGTTGTTTTATGCTTTTTGGCACGTTGGAGGAATAATGGAATCACCACGGAAAGAACTAAAAATATGGACACCACTCCAATTGCAAGGAGGATAAACACCGTCTTCTTGGAAAAGGTATGTGAATTCTTCTTGCTGCAGGACTTCAAAGATTTGGTTCCACAGAGAGCAGGATTTCCAACCAAACTAGATGAGCTGATGTTTTTGAATAAACCAGACTCGGGAACGCGGCCTTCAAGATGATTGAAAGACAGGTTAAGATGCTTCAAGCTCGAAAGATTTCCAAAGCTATAAGGAATTATGCCCTCCAACTGATTTCTAGAAAGGTCCAGGGCGCTTAGATGCTTCAGTTCTGCCAACTTTTCGGGAATCTGACCATTCAAATCATTCCTGGAAAGGTTCATGAGAGAAAGCATGCTCATTTGAACCAAAGCTTCAGCTGGAATTGAGCCAGAGAGCTTGTTTCCTGAAAGATCAAGAGAGAACAAATTTCTGCAGCCTGCAAGTGTTTTAGGAATGATTCCTGAAAGATTGTTGTTTGAAAGATCAATGGCCTGTACTGCTTCCAACATTCCAAGCTCTTGTGGAATGTTACCATCTAAGAGATTGTATGATAAATTTAGAAATATTTGCATGCTTTTCATCTTTGCCATCACAGATCCAGGGACTGACCCTGTAAGATGGTTGTGAGAGAGATCAAGAGACATTAGTCGAATGAGATGTTCCATACTCGTTGGAATAGACCCATTAAGTACGTTTCCATGGAGATCCAAGGCCGAAAGCATTTCCAGTTTTGAGATAGAAGTAGAAATTGGACCCGTAAACCTGTTGAGCCCCAGCCGGAGAACAGTTAGACGTGTCAGTTCAAAAATGTTCTCAGGTATTGGACCTTCTAAAGCATTGCTATTAAGGCCAAGCCCCTGGAGTAGAGTAAGCTTGGATAACTCCGGTGGAATATGGCCTGAAAAGCTATTTCCAGAAAGTACTAAAAAGAAAAGTTGAGTCAAATTTCCAATTTCTGGTGGGATTGGCCCTACAAGTGAATTGAAGCCATATTTCAAAACCTGGAGATTGTAGAGTTTGCCAATGCCTGGTTTTAGCATTCCACTAAAATTGTTCTCTGCCAAACTTAAGATTATAAGATTGGAGCAATTATAAAGGTCTTCTGGTATTTCCCCTGACATTTGATTTGGCCCAAGGGATAGCTTTGTTAGATTATACAACTGTCCCAGGCCCTGTGGAAGTTTCCCTGTTATTCTGTTAAAAGCTAAATGTATATTCAAAAGTTGGGTGCAATTGGTGATAGTTGTGGGTATGGATCCCTCCAGGAGGTTGTTGTCTAGGCTAAGGTTCTTCAGATTATTAAGCATTCCGATATTCGAAGGAATCTCTCCCGTGAGGAAATTGAAGCCTAAAGACAAGTATGTTAAATTTGTCAGGTTTGTTATGGAGGCAGGAATTTCCCCAGTGAAATTGTTTGAATGCAGAGTCAGCACCAGCAATGACCTCAAAGATCCTACTCCAGGAGCTATTCTTCCAGTTAGCATATTATTTGAGAGTCCTAAATTGGTTAACGATTTCAACTGGAACAAGGACAGTGGAATGGTTGAGTTTAGCCTATTGTTGTAGAGTCTCAATTTCTCCAAATAGATCAAATTTCCTAGCTCTGGGGGAATGACTCCACTCAACTGATTGCTGTACAATTCAAGTTCAACCAGCTTCTCACAACGGCCTAGTTCAGAAGGGATGTTCCCAGCAAGGGAATTCTCAAACAAGAGAAGAAATTCTAAGTTTGACAAGTTCCCTATTTCTCGAGGTATCATCCCAAACAAGTGGTTTTGACTTAGGTCTAAAGCTTGCAAAGCTTGCAACCTTCCGATGGAAACAGGTATTGAACCAATCAAGTTGTTCCCATAAGCTACAAAGAGTTGCAGGTTAACCAAGTTTCCTATTTTTTCTGGTATTGTGCCAGTCAGATTGTTGAAAATCACACCAAACTGTAGCAGGGAGGTGCAGTCACAAAGGCTCTCAGGAATGCTTCCATTCAAATAATTTCCACCTAAATCTAGAGACTGCAAATTCTTAAGGTTTCCTAATTCTACTGGAATAGGACCCGAAAAGGAATTGTCATAAAGAACAAGTTCAATCAACTGGGAGCAAAGTCCCAGCTGAGGTGGAATGTGCCCTGTGAAAGAATTTGAAGTTAAATCAAGAACCTGGAGGCCTGAAATGTTGCCAATAAACGGAGATATCTCGCCTTGGAGCTGCATCCCACCAAGAGAAATCTCAATGACTTGATTCAAGGAATGGTCACAGGCAACACCAGTCCAGTTGCAGTGATGGCTTGCTTCACTCCAGTCTGCAAGTGCTCCTGAAGGGTCATGCTTGATGGCATTCTTGAAGGCCTTCAAGGCCTCAACTTCAGCTTCCAATCTTGGTTCTGCAGATTGAGCAGCAGTAAACAGAACAGAACAAAAGATGAAAGTGTGTAAAATAAAAACATTTTGAGACACCATAGCTATAGAAATTAATACTTGAAACTGATACGAAAGGTTTGAGCCAAATGAAGCTGTTATATACAGAAGGAAAATTATGACCCCACAGGCAATAACCAATAGGAAACCAAGTCTTCATTCTTGCCTAAAGAAACCAAACCTCCGCTCGATATCTTGATGGAATGTTCACATGCAAGGAAAATTTTGATACCCCCCCCCTGTCTATAATATATCCAGTTCAGCACATTGCTAACGTAATATTTTTTAGTGTGTATATATATATATATATAATTTATATAAAAATTAATCTGATTGTTTTGATAATATTATAAGCAATCTAAATAACCTATAAAAATATAATTTTACTTCAAATAAAATTTCAAAACGATATCTTTTTTTTTTTTAATACTGAAACAACAACATATTAAATCAATTAAGGTGAACCTTATTGACCTTCTAAATTTGTTATTTAGATCATGAAACCATGATAATTTTATAAAAAATGAATCGAAACCATTATGAAGTTCAATTCCTCAACAACCCAATGTTAAAGAATGAAATTGAAAAAAATATTAATTATAAAAAAATAAAAAAACAACCTGATTCAACTCGAGTTAATC
>Ga0307514_10005061_pt1 | contig 11906 bp, 19 predicted proteins | sample 16_EM_MG_FD_203088 | JGI IMG/M metagenome (GOLD analysis project Ga0307514, IMG submission 203088) | Populus trichocarpa ectomycorrhiza microbial communities from riparian zone in the Pacific Northwest, United States - 16_EM | ecosystem: Host-associated > Plants > Roots > Unclassified | place...
CCTCTGCAAAATGTTTAATATTAAGAGCTCTCAATAAATCAACTCAATCTACCTCATGTATGCGCCCCCCTTCCCTGCTTCAATCTCTCCTCGATCCCCTCCTCCAGAGTACCCTATGAACTGACCATATGGTACTGTATTCCATTTGAACCTGGAATAGACATACGATATATATACAAATACATGGTAGGTATATGGTAGTTGATATGTACAGGTATCTGAATTGTATGTTAGTTTCTGAAATAATGACATAAAATCAATGGTATTACAGTTGTATAATATGGAATATAGTACTAAAAAACAAAAAAACAAAATACTTATTTGAACTATATGTATAAAGCTTATAACATGAGATTGTATCTACTTCAAATTATATTTCAATACCATAATTATAGAGCTAATAAATTAATTCTTGTAATATAGATACTATAGAATTTCAATACAAGTACAATGATAATACCTTTTTATTGCAGAAAACTTAAATTTATACCTATAATTTTCCATCTTGCACAAGTAGCACATGATATTAAACACTATTTTATGTTGTTATTCATATTCAAGTAGTATATCTATACCATATACATCAACTTAATTTTGATATACTATAATTCATTTCTATCAAGCAAATGCCATGCTGCATCTACTAGCGAATAAAGGTCCATGTCGCTTTTCAAGACATAGGCCGAGCTCACGTTAAAGCCACTTGTTTTTGACCTTGTACATCAAATTTCCTGCGTGAGCTCGGCCTATGCCTTGAAAAGCGACACGGACCGTTGTTTACCAGTGGATGCGGTACTCTATTCTCTCGACATGGTTATAAATACCATATCCTTATAGCATAAGTCCTGCACTTATGGTATCATGCATAAAGATAACTGTATTTTTGTCTTCAATGTGGATAACTACATCTACTTTTGGAATACCATCTGGAAGGAACTCTATATATGCACGCCAAACCATATTATGACATGGACTATGTATTTATACACAATCTATTATCATTAGTTTCCCATTCACTATGATGCTATTGTCTACTAGTAGTCTATGTACATGTTCACTCTGCTTATCCCATGCTTTTTCTATGTGGCGCATTCTCAGGTCTTGGCCAACATGTATTGCACATGTATAGTGCACTTCATGCTCTTGCATTATGCTAATGGATTTCCATCTTCATTCATAAAAATCAATGCTGGATTAGCAACAATATGACTTTTGTATGGGAGTTTAATCACATATCTTCCAGAGTCTGTCTTGAGTGTACCGACCAACGAAGTTATCTTCTGCACTGATATCCACAACCAATAGGGATTGAGAGCCCGTCGACGCCTTCTGCCAGGACGTGAAGCAACTAGTCGAACCAACAGCCCATCTCCATTCTTATCAGGATCCAAGACTTCAACAGGCTGCAGATATACTCTGGCCAGATAATGATCTTCTGTTTCACCTATTTCATTGTCGCGCATCTGGACATATACAAAGTAGTCAACATATCCATATTGGAACGTTTCTAATCCGTCAATATCCAGCTGGAATTGTATGTACGACGAGTCACGGTTGGCGTTGTTAAGTAATTGACTTTTCCGGGATCCTACCAAATGTCTAGGATGGGCTGCCATCTGATATCGGCCATATCGGACAGCAGATCTAGGGATCACTGCCATCATGATATTACCTGCACGTCGTACTTGTCGTAGATAATCCCGTAATGTCATCCGCTCTTGATTGTTGAAATCCACCTGTCCTTGATTTGGCCCTGATGAGCGAGATTTGAATAACCCATGTGGTATTTGCAGATAGTTGACTCTCTGGGGTTGGTTTTCCTCTAGTGGGACATCGAGTACACCTAACATTGTGTTCGGATATGGCCATATAAGCTCCCGGCTCTCCACTATGGCATCTCGAGCCCAGCGACAACTGTTCAAAAGATCATCTAAGATCAATGAATTTGCAAAGCTTGCATCCTGATGCACCTGTATCGCAAATCCTATTAGTAATCATTGGTTAAGATACTTGAGTGAAAGTATTTAAATTACTTTACTTCGTGCTTTTCCTTCCATCATGCCATTAAATCGTTCTATTGGAAAACACCACCACCCTACTCCAGGCCCAGCATCACGTATTATATCAGCCAAGTGTACATGTGCATGTAGATTACTTTTCATCAATCTATGTCACAGTTGGTAAGTAACAATACATATAGTCTTTCTCACAGCTGCAGGCAACATTTCAGAGAGGGGGTCATTTCAACCAGACTAAGGCAATACCAAAATCTCAGTTAAGTACTTACCTTAAACGTGAGTTTCTCCCCCGGAAATATAACTGCTCATACCCTATTATATATTCCTTGCATAATCTCTCCAAGTCATTAATTTCTTCCTTAGTAATCTCTCTAGCACATACATAGCTCCAGATTCTAACATAAACCTTCCAGTGCTCAAGATATCTTTCTGGTAGGTGGCCATATAGTAGTGGAACCGAGTAAAGCAAGATCCAGTTACTGTACTCGGCAGCTTTGAAGGAATTATGGTATTTGAAAATATTTCTAGGTGGTCGTCCATATATTGCCGGAATGGTAGTTCAACCATTGTGCATCTCTTGCCCGATTGTTTCCCATACATCTTTACTAAGAATGAACTCATCTTTCTCATCAAAACCAACTGGATCACTTGCACCAATACGCACATCTTCATCGCTACTGCTATTCTCATCTTTATCTTCATCTTCGTATTCATCTTCGTCCTCTTCTTCGTCACTATTAATACCTCTCTGTTCCTCAGCTTGCCGCTGCGCATGCCTATCTAGTCGCGCCCTTCCTCTTTGTCTCCTCCGAATTGATGCAGCAACATCAAATGTTTCTAAACCCATTCATAATCTAAATTATGCTATTAGGCACTACTGAACCATAATCAAGAGGAGCCAACTTACCTGACTTTGTCTTTAGTACAATTTAAAAGGCAGGCATGCATCGTATTATATAAATTTGCTGCATTGAACTTGAGAGATGAAATTCTTATTAACCCGCTCAGTCCATTGATGCCAGTTTGTTTCTAGAGTTCGGCATTATCACTTCGTGCCATTTCAACCATTTGCCGCCGTACATTTCGGTGAAGCGGAGGTCATTCAAAGTTGTAGTTGCCAGTTACAACATGTGGATTCTTATCCCTTTGGTCTTCCTCCTCTAGATCATCATGTGTACAGTGGACGTAGTAGTATATCGTGCCATAGCGAACACCTTGGATCTCACACAAATGGCACCCTTTCTTAGAACCTGCACTCTTCATCTGCAGGATTTTATTCATTGTCTTTTGATCCGCCACACTCTTCACAATACAAGCGCGCAAGGTAAACCACTGCTTAGTTTGTCCGTCAATGGCTAATATGCCTCTACTTAGTGTGTCGAACTCTGCCGTTAATAGGTACATGAAACTATTCGGAATTTTTGGTTCATGTGGACCGGGTATAATAATTGCTACCATGAGGTTCTCTTTGAGAATACGTTCTTCTGGTGGCAGATTGAGATTAATTAGCAAAACTAAGTGTGATGTGTATTAGCTATAGCCTTGTGAATGGATAACTCAGACATTAGACATACAAATAAATTCATTGTGAGTGTGCCCTTTCTTGGATTTATTTATATTAAGTCCATCGAAAGTTAGTAAAAATGCCAGGTCTCTGTGTGATTGATCTGGAAACCATTGCTTGTTATAGAGGTTTTCACATAACCTACCACTCCAGAAGTCTGTCAATGCCTCCCTATCAGAGTAGAGGATTGGTTCATTCTCGGCGGCGTTTGTCCCATATTTAGTATAAGCATAGGCATTCAATTCAGTGGCGCGCTTGGGTGATGCATATTGTAGAAGTAATCAAGGGGTAATTGGAAAGTAAGTGAAGGTTTTGCAAGGCTTTGGTTGCAAAAGATCCTTCCGAACCCTGGCATTTGGATTTAGATGTGCTCGTTGTCGTGGGTGGTAGAAACGGGGTTCCCCACATGCACATTCCTGTAGATCTTTATACCTTCCTGTGAATGCCATGCAGAGGTTGATGCAACAGTCTATTTTTTGTGCTTTGTAACCAACTAGATGCTGTAGTTTTGTGACAAGAGTTTGAAAAGATGGAATTAGTTGGAATTTAGCAAGGATATTCCGTAGGGACTTGAACGCTCGCACAGGGATTTTGAACTGTGACTTCCATAGTAGCAGAAGTATAGCTAAGTTGAGCTCCTCAGTAACTGGGAGATCTGTATTGTATTCTTTAGACTCCATATGATTGCCAATATACGTAGTGAATTTTTTTTAAAGAAAAAAAAAGTGGAATTGTTACCTGTACCATCAAGTAGATCTTCCAATTGATAACCCTCGAAAAATTCTGCAACGTAAGCCTGTGCTTCGGCATCCTCATCCTGGCTCTCATACGCATCCTCGTCCTCATTCTCGTCCTCAGCCTCGTGACTACTAAACCTGCCTTGTGCCTGCTGGTTGTGATTATCATCGGTCAAACTGCTCGTACTGCTTGAGCTAGAGCTAGAGCTAGAGCTTTCACTGCTAGAGCTTTCACTGCTAGTTGGTGGTGTAGCTGCACGGATATTCTGAAAATCGAATTGAGTATCTAGTTCTGCAAAGTCATCTTCTTCCGACTCAAGTTCCTCATCCAAAACAGGTTGCACTCTCTCTAGGAAACCTCGATCATCCCCTACCACTTCTATATTCTCATGATTATCTCCATCTGTATCATCTCCCTCATCTAAGTTTTCGTATGCACCCACATTCCCATGTCGGTGCATACGCCTGGAGGACTGCACGTAAGGTGTGAGAGGGTGCAAGGGTGGTGAAATATTTTACCTGGTGTGAGTACGCACCATATGTGGATCTGCATCACCCTCACTACTGGATGATTCTATATCCCCCTCTTCTCTTACCCTTGCTCTGCCGTCTCCAACTTCTTCATCATCCTCCCCCTCTTCATTCTCCTCCCCCTCTTCATCCTCTGCCTCTCCTTCTAGTTCATTGGGATCCACTGCTGGATTTTCAACTCTAACCCCCTGGCCGGATCCCCTCGCGCGGAATACTCTTCTTCCACCACTGGAAATTCTCTCTCTAGATCCTTGTGCATATCCCATATTTGCCCCTATACTCTCTAAAGATTGTTCTCTTAATGGCACTTCATGGTCGGGGGATGGAGACTGCACTAGTGGTTCTGGAGTAACTGAAGATTGTTCATGAAAAGGGTGTTCATAAATTGGTGAGCGTAATACTCTTCGTCTACGCCGTGGAGCAGGTTGGGGAGTTTCTTCTCGGACTTCAGGTACCTCCCAGTACTCCACTGGGGATAGCTCATCAGAATGAATTCCAAATGCTGAAGATGCCATCTGGTGCTGGTACCAGGTACTTTGAGCCCTCCAGTGTGCGACAGGCTCCAAACCACAAGTACAAAGGTACTGTCTTCTTCCAGTGCATGCTATTCGGCTCCTTGCATTTGGTGCCATTGTAGTCTGTAGTGGCTAATGTCTACCGGATTGCGTCGTTATAATCTGGTAATAAGTATACGAGATGCTGCCGCTCGCTATTGCTCGTGTCGTTGTGTGTAAGGAGTTACAGAGTAGATGAAAGAGGTGGGGCTTGTGATTAGCAACATCAGTAGCTCGTGACATTGCAACATAAAGTTGATCATGAGAAAATGCAGAACTGTGTAAATCTAATCCCACAATACCCAAGGTTTGACCTTGAGATTTGTTAACAGTCATAGCAAAACAGAGCCTGATAGGAAAGTGTTTATGGATCAAGATAAATGGTAGCTCACCCTCCATAGAAGCTAAATGAAAAAGAATCTGAGGAATAAGTTTCCGCGTTTCCCCAAGAATTTGAACTCCAATACAATGTAGGGCCAACCGAGATTAGTAGAGAATTAGACAAGTGGCATATATGTATGTTAATACAAAAAAAAAACACGAAGAATGATATTATATACATTACTATTTTCTTTGTACTCTTTTATTACTTGCCTGTTTTTCTGGATCTTTGTCCCCCTCTTTATTTTTCTTCCAAGCATAACTTTCTCCAACTGCTACTCACCATGTCTCTTTCTTTGATTCAAATCGTTGAAAGATAGACAGAAGCTTATTCCGCATAACGGGTAAGGAGTATTATCCTATGATAATAGTTAGTTATTAGAAAACCAAACCGTGAAAGAGATTGCTGGCGCTGTGGTGTTTCAGTAGGTCGGTCTGATTGGCAGCAGGAGCAGGAGCAATAAAGCATGTGGGAGCGGCAAGAAAGCTTAAGTATAGGAAAGCATAGGAAAGCGCCAAAGGGAAAGTGACCTACCTCGCTGATTTTTTAAGGACATTTTTAGTATATGAATGCTCATAGGTGCTATATACAATATGCCGCCTTTATATCTTTCTCTCTCATGATGTAAGTACCCTCTTAACATGTCGTAAGCCATTACCTCTTCGTGGCTTATCATCATGAAATACTCCACTGGCAACTAGGTGATTCAAGCGGTCCTTGAATTTCTGTGTCGAGAGTTCTGGGATGGGTGTAGGTTTAGCAGTGTAGGTTTGGCAGGTTGAGCATTGGAGGGTAGAACATTGGCAGCAGGATTGGCAGTGGGATTGGCAGCAGGATTGGCAGGTAGATTGGAGCCTGAATTGTGAGATAGATTAGACAGTGGGTTAGGGGATAGATTTAAGGGTAGATTGCGCGGTGGATTTGGGGGTTCATTAGAGGCAGGATTACCGGCAGGATTACCGGCAGGATTACCGGCAGGATTACCGGCAGGATTACTGGCCAGGTTACCAGCTAGACTACTACTGGCTGGATTGGCAGCTCGATAAGAAGGCAGATTGGGGGACAGATTGGCTGGTAGTGACATCTTGAGCTGGCGGGAGGTGGAGAGGGAGAGCTGGCAGGAGAGCTGGCATGAGTGAGAGCGAGAGTGAGAGCTAGCAGGAGTGAGAGCGAGAGTGAGAGCTGGCGGAAGAACTGATAACAGTGCTGGCAGAAGCAGCTGGAGAGTGTAGGGTATGGAAGGAGAGCTGAATTGCAAAAAAATAAATGAATAGGAACTGAAGCAAAATTCCTGTGCCCGAATCCCAGTGTATAAGCTATTTTATTGGTTAGTATCTAATAAGTAAGGGATTGGTGTTCTCATTCCTGTTAATTTCCCCTCCCACGTTGATCCAGGATATTGCTAATCTGTATAGCTGAGTGCAAGCTAGTTTAGCTCACTAAGCCCCCGAGCTATCAGAGCTCGCCATGCTTCCGAAAGCTTTTTTAAAGAGTCAGTAATCGCATTCAGCCTATCTAGACTATGGTGATGGACTGCAGCACCTTGAATACTCAGGTGCCTCGCAAGCTCCCAAAGCTCCCAAAGCTCAACGACCAGCTATGAGCTTCGAGAGCTCATCGACAGCATGAGCTCTGAGGGCTCACCAATAGACATGAGCTTTGAGAGCTCTACTATCCCCGACTGAGCTCCCCCGCTTTTAGATATATTCACGCTCTTGTACCATAGTTGCAAAGCTCTTCGAGCATGAATGATTTAGTGGTAATAAGGCAAAATTTCCTCTTCTAGTAATGGAGGGTCTCAAATAACCTGAAGTTACAAGTACACATAAGAAAATTCTTGGCGTACCTGTCTCTTTAAACTTCCCACTATGAACACCAATTATATTTCTCAACTCTAAGGACAACAATAGAGGGGGCTTAAGATGTGGGGGTGCCAGGATGGCAAAGACTGGAGGCTTTGCGTAGGAAATCTCTTATACTTACTTACTAACTGCCAATTCACTAACCTAGGGGTGTAGTAAAGGACGAGTCATGCCAAAGTCTAATCTCAGTACCTATGGGTTAACACCAAAGCAAATCCGGACAATTCTGGAGCATGCTGAACGAGAGCGAATAAAGAACAAACAGGCTAGTCATGCGGATGACAACGAAGACGATGATGATAACAATGAGGTGGAAGTAGTCACTAGCAAAAAGGTGATTCCTTTGAAACGCAGGGGGGGTATGGGACCACCAGCAACACCAAAGAAGAAGAATGGTAGGGCACCTCTCACAGTTTCAATATCATCCTATGATAATTATGAAATTTCTAGCCCCGGTATCATCACAAGTGAGCTTGGTTACTGGCAAGAAGAATGGGAGAAAGAAGAAGATCTAACTCATATCCAAGCCAGACCCTGACTCTTCTGTTGGCAATATCCGTAAGACGTTCTCTATCAATTCAAAGATGTGGAAAGCAATGAAAGTAAGTTCCTAAAGTATTAGAACATATTTTAGTATCCTGATGAAGATCATAGATTCAAGCACGAAAGCTGTTAGATATCCATAAACTCCAGCAGAAGGATAGTTCAACAAAAGAGGCACTCTTGTTTTCACAGTTAAAGGGAAATGGAGTGGATAATGCAAAGTGAGATCTACTGGAGAATCCAAGATTCCATTCTATTTTGAGCACTGCGGACGACAATTGGCTCTCACACCGACTAATCAAAGATGCTGTCAATAACTGGAGACGTAATGCACGCCGACCAAAGCCTTTTGGTAATGATGGTGATGACGAAGATGAGGAGGTAGAGGACAATGAGGAGGCAGAGGATGACGATGATGATGGTTCGGATGATGATGATAATAATGTGGGTGATGATCGTGATGATAACAGTGAAGACGAACAAGATGAAGAGGAGGATGAAGAAGAAGAACACTCTTCTTTTCCAAAGGTACGACAAAAGGTGAAAGCCTCAGGAAAAGGGAAGATGCCTGTTATGAGGAATCCAAATCGAGCATCTAACGGGAAATTTGCAACCTCTTCATCAGGACATCAGACTCCAATCCCAAGCTCACCTCCAATAGTGCGGTCTATACCAAGTACAGGCCCTTGGACGGAGTTGGCAAAAGCTCTGAATATCTCCGAAAAGGTATTACGCAAAGTTGTACATACTATTCAATCAAATAACAAGAGTCTAGAGGTGAACTCCATGCAAGTGACTCAGCAGCCAATTACACCCAAGAAGAGACCAACTCAATTACTCGCTACCGATGATGAGAAAGATAACGGGGATACTCCAGAAACACCTGCTCCACAAAAATGGAGAAAACCAAGCCCAAGAATTACTATTTGTACTCCAGTGCCCCTAGCTAAACAAACATCAGCTCAGGGAACTATATGTGCTACCAAAATATGTTTCATGGCAGAGAGGCTTGCGGACGAGGTTCCCCTAAGTATAAAAATATATATTCAAACTTCTTTCAGGCTGGATCAATAATAGCTAATCATAATTATTATTAGATATTTCAAGTCCAGAATCATCTCCTAGTCCACCACCAACACCGTATACCTACATTCTCCGCCCTTCTGCCGACAGGTTTGACTTTGGTGTACATACAACCTGGGAAGTCTTTCGAGCAGAGTTACTTAGATATATATTTCCCCTTATCAGTCCACTCAGCCATGCAATGCATGAAAAGCTCAATACAACAGAACTTACTTATCGATTTAGTGACCTACATAAACTAATCAAGGAGTATCCATTAATGAACAAAGATGACTACCAGGACATGCTGAAATTGATAGTTAGTGGGCATAAAAAGAAAGTATGGGTTCGGGAATGGACTGAGCAGGTGATATTGAGCATACTGAGTAATTGCAGAATATATTTTAATTTATTATATATGACAAACAAAAGCTACTTCAGCAAATCAGATCTGAAAGAGCTTGGGATCGGAATAATGAGTGCAATTTAAGAAACATATTTGATCTGGGTGAAGGTCTAAAATCGAAAGGTAAATCAAAGGCAGGCCCACCAGCTATGGTCAATCAAAGTGGAGATGCGGTTGGTAGTTCCTCAGTTTCATGACAGTTGCAATTCCTGACCAAGAAGAATGATACATCTGGGCTTGGGCAGGAAAGTAATGATAGAACAGCCCCTCCTAATAATGGAAATCAAAATATGACAGGCCAAATTCGTGGATATAGCATTGGTAGAGATAATGCACAGGAAGGAAAACAAGGAAATAGCAGTGGAAATCAAGGACCTGATGCTAGTACGAGCCGCGAGCGTCAAGTTGCATCTGGTTCTAATAATGGCAATCGTGGCAGGAGTATGTGAACTCTTGAAAATATATGCTATATCTCATGTTGCTAAGCTGTAGTATAGAAATGAATCCACCACAATTTAATGTTAACCTTGATGACCGTATTACTACAGGAACTCTAATTTCCAATAATGAAGCTTTCCTTGCCGGCGTATGGTTAGCTGGTGCCTGGTCCCAATAGATGTCTGAACAGCCTCGCAGTCCACATTACCCTACAATCTCACCCAGCCAGAGCCACTCTCCTATGTCAACCCCCACAAGTTCAGTATCAGGAAATGTAAGAAAGACCAACCAAGTCTCAAGCATTCCAAACCCAGCTAGTAGTGATGACAGTATTATACTATCCAAATATACTCCAGTTCAGTCTACAGCATCAGAATCACTAGCACTGGGAAGACAGCAAAAACCCCGGTCACATATGAATAATATATCCCTAGCAAATTTTGTCTCATGTATCCCATCTCAAACACAAGGCATGCTTTATAATACCACTGCTGTTTATTCGCCTAGATACACAAGCCTCTTACCATCCACAAACCAGCAGCAGGCACATGAGGATGGCTTACAAGAATGTGTAAGTCATATCTCGGTACCAAGGCAATTGATATCAGCTCCGGCCCCAGCATCTGAAATGAATATGGGAACACAACACTTTCTATATACCCATAGAACAGGAGCTATGTTAGGACCTCAAGCTCTGCCTATACCCCACTACAATTCTATATCAACACCCACACAAAGTAGTAATAATACTCATTCGCCGTTGGAACTACTTCCAGGTCTACATCAAAGCATACTTGGAACAAGATCACTGCAAACTCCACCATTCTCCGTTCACAATGTACCCAAGCAAATGCATACTCAAACACTTGCTGAGCAATTGCGTATAGAGCAAATACGTAGCGAGAATGTACCTACTGAACAAGCACATACGGAAGAAGATACAGAATGTGTTCCAATCTCCGCTAACCCACTACCTGCATCGATACATCAAAGCCCAATTAGGTGGAATCCTCAAGCACTCACTGTCATTGCTTGCGTAGATTGAGATAGGTCTCCATCTGTCCTATTATTAGTTCCCGAAATACCTCTGCTATAGAATGCAGGTGGCCGCCGTCACCGTACCCTTCTGCAATGGAAACAGGCTGCTAGCCCAGGGAAAGAATTGAATATTGAAGAATTTGAGCCCGCCCCCACTAATCACCTGCTAAGATATTTGGAGGAGAAGTTAGACCCTACAGTTAGTATATATGAGATTGTTTTACCCAAGCCTCTCTACACCGAGATTTTTGCAGTACTAATTATCGGCGGTATGGATATGAACAATAGGTACAACTTCTCTCTGCTTTACCACCGCAAAATCCAGAAGCCACAACCAGTACCAGCACCACTACTACCGGTAATGCTCCATGACAGTCAGCAAGAATAAATATGACTATGAATGTACAAGCGTCTCAAGCTTCAAGTTGCACACAAGCTTCAGGTTCTAGTGAAAATGCATCACAGTATGTTATCAGGAGGGAACGCAAAATAAGTGCCCTTGATAATACACGAAAATTGGCAATTGAGTCAGATGCACATCTTATTCTAGATTCGATTGTCGTAAAGTCAGCTTGGGTATTTGAGGTTCATCTTTAATCATGACATGTATACCCTGTTTACGATTGTTTTAATATTCGACAGATTGCAAGACCTCAAAGTTTCTCTTTCCATAGATCTCATGTGTCATATCAAATGTGCCGTGCTGTAGTTGGGATATATTAGTCTGGTTGGGGGATATATGTGGACTTGGGGGTATCGTGCATCACACAT
>Ga0307514_10005062_pt1 | contig 11904 bp, 6 predicted proteins | sample 16_EM_MG_FD_203088 | JGI IMG/M metagenome (GOLD analysis project Ga0307514, IMG submission 203088) | Populus trichocarpa ectomycorrhiza microbial communities from riparian zone in the Pacific Northwest, United States - 16_EM | ecosystem: Host-associated > Plants > Roots > Unclassified | place...
AATGTATGAATTGCTAAAAATTTGTTAAGAGTTGCTGATTCAATAGACACAATGCATGCATTCTACTTTGCTTAAACTCCACAAGCAATATCACATTAAAAGGAACTTACCTCAGACAAAACACAGTTGGCTTCTCCCAAAAATTCCTGATCCTTCAACTTCAGTGACTGAAAGGCAATAGAGAACAGTTTTTAAAATATAAACTTCACCTTCAGAAAAATTTGTCTCACTATTTTGTGAGAGGCTAATTTGTTCTGCTACTTCCATTTTAATTCTTTTTATCTCATTTTTCTCTCACTAAAATTTGTTGGTGTTATGATCCAAAATGTTTGTGCTTGATATCTCGAACATGATATTTTCATATTCCTTTTTTTCAACTGAGGGTGGCTTCTCACTGTTATGAACCTGGCAGAAGTTATCTGGTTATGTAACTAGTATGATCAATCACGTGAATTGCCTGTTTCCAAACTGCTTTCAGCAAGTCTTTATTTTACAGTAGTTTGCGAAACAGATTGCGGATTGAATTCTCAGAGCTAAATCAGGTGATATGCTAGAACTGTGTACCTTTTGAATGCATTTAATTATGAGAAATGGAATCAAAATAATAGAGAAAAATTGGAAGAAGAAACTGCCATACCTTCACTGGTTTATTGTGATAGCTGGTATCCACATCATAGACATGAAAGCTAAAAGAGGGCACAGACAGAATGTGAGTTGAAAACTCCAAACAAAATAACATTTAACACAATACTGAAAATGTTAGGAGATATACAACTTGAAAACCAGCATTTGGAGAGATTGAGCAGAACTTACACAAGTGGCTGAACCATCTCAAATTGATAAGCAATTGTAATCTTTTGAATCCAAGTAGGATTTAAGTTGTTCAACATGACTTCTGTTCTACCGACTTCCTCTAGTTTCCCATCCCTTTTCTTTGCGAACAAAACTACCATTGGGTCACTCTACAACAAATCTTTTTAGTCAAGATCACAGAACACAAGCACTGCCAACTATCTAACAAAAATGCATATTTTACATTTCTCAACAAATAAACTGAAAATGAAGTCCTCTATTTTTTCTCTCAATCGACCCCGGACATCAACCATAGCAAGAGGCCTTCAACACCCTGCCCAATAATTTCTAACTAGAGCAGACACTAATCCTTGGACCATGGTCAAATAAGCGGGAACATATAAAAAAAAGCCACGCAGCTAGTTGAGACATGGGATATCAATATATGATATCTGGATAAAAATCTTCCAACTTTGACATGCATAGAAAAGTTACAAGGCAAACAATAAAGAGGCTCTGACGATCCGAGAAAAGGATAAGAAGGTGGATCCATGAAAACATAACAATTTGGCAGGTTACCACAACATCAAAAGGACAAGAAACATGCATATTAAGTTCACCGTATTACCTTGGATGTGATGTCACGATCAAGCAAGTTTGATGCTGATAAAGACAACTGCAGAGCATATTTGAATAGTATGAATCATCTTAAGGTAACAAAAATAAGTTCATAAACTAATATAAAAGATATACACAGATATTGAAAGATAAATATCCTTGCACATGGAGCACCAACAGCTATAAGCAAAGAATTCCTGCATCTTGTCTAATTGGGTGCACAGCATTCATGTCTTAAAAAAGAAGATAGAATCCATTGTTTATGAGATTACTAGAAATTATCATCCTTAATCATATTCATCGTGAAGGCGAACCAAATATTCACTTTTTCTGCAACACTAACACGTTGCTTCAAACTACAATCCAGTGACTATTGTCTATTGTTGTACTAAATCTATTTAAATGTTAACAATGTAGCAGCATGCATATAAATGCTTGTCCATTTAACAAAAGGTACAGCATGAATGGGTGTTTGGAGATTCAAGACCAACCTATTACTCGTGTCAAGCTAAATCGAGGGGAAAAAAAAGAAAGTAAGAAAGAAGCTAACACAATAAAGGGCCTAGGGGCTGACCATGGGAAGGCGCCAAAGAAAAGTCAACATCAATTAAAATCAAAAGCATCTGCAGGTTATGGCATGAACAAAAAGGGTAAAGAAAGTTTTTAAGCATGTTCTATTAACAATGAACTGTCAACATTCATGTTTTACAGAGAGATTTAAAAGTTAATTTTTGTCTCATTCCCAAAAGCTTTGTCATATTTACAAAGTGTTCATCTTCATGTGTTTTGTTTGGGGAAGCAACATCTAGGAGATGAGTAAAGTCAGAGCATGTGGGGCAAAGGTGATACAAGACTATTCAACATTAAAAAAAACATGCATTATCATATCAATTGAGAAAGCAAATCACAAACAAATTTCTGCACGTGTTCCATCTAGCTTCTTCAACCTGTTGACAATTCTTTTACCACCATTGTTCGAGGACACCATGTTACATACTCAACATTGCTCGGAAGGCCCACATGGCTTCATTTATAAAAAATCTCCAAGTTACATCCACCTTAAAACAAAACCACTGTTTCTCTACAAGAATTCTCCAAACCAGACTACACAGAGAATCAATAAACCAGACAAAAAGAGTTCTGCGCCTGTATCAAGTTAATGCCACTGAATATTAGAGGCAATAGCAGTGCACCAAGCATATCCTCAGAGTTTTTTCCACTCCCAATTTGATTTCTGGTTTTTTAATCACAATTTAATTTAAATTTAAAGCTCCCTTCCTTCACTTTCCAACCATCCTCTGTTTTAATACAGAGACTTAGGGTTTCTTTAATGTTTAAACCAAGACCATAAAATTTCATAAACCCTTTACTAAAAAGAAATTCCATGTCAAAATTTACAACCTAGATGACATGTTTTAGAAAAAAAATCAAATTCGCAAAAAGAAAAGGTCCAGTTAAAAATAATTAAAAACAAGAATCTAAACAGAACCAAACCCTAAGAAAATAATTAACAATGAATTCCTTCTAATTATTAAACTAGCAAAGACAAAGACTCAAACTTTTTAGCTTTTCTTTCTTTAAAGATAAAGAAAAAAAAACTAAACTAAAAGTCAAGTAAAGATTAAAAAATTCATCAATGCTGAGTGACATTCACAGCACAATTCTATGAAATATAATAAATTAATAATACATAAACATACACGCCAAGCCTTACATTGTTTTTTTTATTAACACAAAACGTAACGTATACCTCAACTTGGGTAAAAAGAGCCTGTTGGCCATTGGACTTGAAGAAGAAATCAACAGCATCATTGTGGGCAGCATTGTTGTTACTGTTGGGATTTTGTTGGGATGTCCCTCCTATTGCTTGTTTCCCTCCTCGTACATCAGAAAAACAAAGTCCCATTCTCTCTCTCTCTCTCTCTCTCTCTCTCTCTAAATACTTACAGCACAAAAAACCTTAAAACTTTCTCTTCAAAAGGGCTAAGAACTCTCTCTTGAATCCTCTGTTGTGAGGCCCTTATAACAAGTGTATGTATTTATAGACAAATACCAGAATATTTGGTGCACACAAACTCGAAAACCAGAGAGTCTTTCCAAGAAAAACAGTAAAGCAAAAGATTAAGTCTTTATTACAAGTAATTACACCTCAAACGCTTGCCATTTTAAGCATTGTTTCTATACACAGGAAATTTTGTGACCCTTTCTAATGGGAAGTGATATTTAATCAAGGAAGGTAATAAAGTAATCGAGTCAATGTAGAAGTCAATAAAATTTTTGAATATGATAATTATAAGAATGATAATAGTATGAATATACATGTCAATTGCACGATAGGAAAAAAAATATATACATGTAAATTGGATTAAGTGAGGTATTAATATTATTATAATTAGGATATTAAATTAATTAAAAAAAATTATACATGATATTTTTTTTTTGGCTATAAAACTTAGGGTTAATATGTATTCTCTATCTTTATTTTTTTTAATCAAACGAAAATAATTAAATGCTAACGAGAGGTGTCTCAAATGATTGATATTTAGAATACTTTCTCACAAAAAATATATATATCAACATCAAATATACTTAATTTAATCAAAACAAATAACTAATAATTCAAACTAAAATACTCTAAGCATATGCATACATCCGGTTAATTTCTTACGTTATTAATGTTATTCTCATTATGGATCAATATTAAAGGTATTAATCATCTTAGTTTGAATTCAGAAGAGGTTATAAGAAGAAATTCTTGTGAGATATCAGTTCTGATTCAATTAGAGAGTGATTTTGTTTCAATATATAACAGTTAATCCAAAAATATCCCACCAATAATAATTAAGAAAGAAGAAAAGGCAAGGAGAGTCAATATTCCAATAATAATCCAATGGTTTTTTTTTAATTATTAACATTGATGTCCGGGCCAGCTAATGCGCACCTCGACTAATCCCACGAGTCCTGAAGTTAACGACCATGTAAGCCTCTAGTGGTCATCATATTAGCAACCACAAGGCTCGAACCTGAAATCACAGGAGAAACAAATCTCTTGATCTCAAATTTTTATCATTGGACTACCTACTAGATGGTTAAATCCTATGGGTTTTGAACAATATTATAATGGTCATGAGAGGCCTCGGAAATCAAAACTGTGTTCTTTGAATGGACTTTTCACCACGTGCTTGAAAAACTTTATGAGGAGGATGAAAATCATCGGTAGAAAGATTGTGATCATAAAACTAGACTGAAAGATTTGATAGGTCGGAAAAATACTTTAAAGTTTAAATTAGTATAGTATTTATTTAAAGTTTAAATTAGTATAGTATTTATTTAGATGTCGAGAAGATAAATATTTTTTAAGTTCTAATGTTGATTAAACCTTATGTTAAATTTGTGTTTTTAAATATATATTGTTTATAAAAATAAAATATAAAGAGATGAGCTCTCACGAGAAGAAATATTTATAACAATATTTATAGAGGTGTGTACGTACATATTGAATAAAACATGTGTGTGTGTATATATATATATATATTAATGTATCATCACCTGGTAATTGCAATTTGTTATGACATATGAAATCTACAAAAACATCATATGATGATAAAAGCATAGGAAAAGGCAAAATGTCATACATAGGAAAACTCGAGGAATTCATATGAAATCTATAATTTAATTTATACAATAGAGGGACCATTTCTGTGAAATAATGAAAGGTCCGAATCCCGGATAAAATCAAACTATATATGGATTTTAGGAAGACCATAGATATCTCCATCCTGAATTGGCGATGGAATTTTTTTTTTAAAAAATATATTTTCTTGACAGTGCCCCCTTGGATTACAATCCAGGATGCATGATACTATGAGTAGCCACCCATTTGTTATTGCAAAGTGAAGCGATCATCGATGGAACCGAATCCTGGATAAAATCAAACTAAATATTGTTCGTGGAATTCTATGGAGACAGATTTTTCAAGTCCTTTTGCTTTTTACAAAGAAGTTTCACAATTTTGACCTCTCTCATGCATGCATGCGGACTCACATGTCCTTATCAAGCTTGATATTAGATCAATCAGAAATGTTTTCAGTACGAGAAGTAAATCTGTAATATATTAATCTATAAACAGGTTGGATTATGATTTTAATTATGTCAGTTTTCTCGTAATTTCTTTAAATTTGCCGTCATGATCAAAGGAAAAAACATGTATAAACATGCATGGAATATCCTATGTATATCATCAACAAGTCTTGAAAGCTGTGACCAGTTTCCCTTCATCCAATAAGGTAACTAGCAGCTAGCTAGGGTTGGAATAACTGTAATATATGAGGTTCATGGAGGAGATCTTCACTTTCACATATATCACAACAGCTAGCTAGTCTGCATAGAGATTAATTCCCTCAACACCATATATCGCCACAAGATTGAGCCAACAGTGCAGAAGCGGGGTTAAAGATTCAATAAACCTGCAATTAATCTATGTTAATTCTGTTGAAGAAAATTGATCTTTAATTTCCTGCATGATCTTACCCATGTGGGTGGCTCTGGACGAGTCAACTCGATAAGTCTTACAAAACGCGGGAGAGCAGAACTCTTTGGACCCAGTAGATAAGATAAAATAAACTTCTTCGTCGAATTCGAAGAAGACTTTCTTCGTCTTCTTCTTCTTTTGAACGCCTTTTTTGCAGTGAAGTTTCACGGTTTTGACCCTCTCGTGCATGGAAGTGGATATGTATAATATAATATATACATGGATTTGCAAAGATCGATAAGCATGGAGTCCACCTTAAATAGCTTGGGTCCTTGGGACTCCTTGTTGTCACGATAACTAGCTCAACAAGTTCAAATTGTTGAGTAATGTCTCAAAATGATTTCATATTCCTTTTTAAAACACCCGTTTGAACTCTTACTATCTTTTACTATTATATTTTAATTAATTAGAAGGGAAAGTAAAGATGATAGGATTTAATTCTTAATCATTTGATTAGTAAAACATATCAAAGAATAATATAATTAAAAAATTAAGCTATTTAAATAAAATCTTAAAATAGTTTTATATCACACTTTAACAATACATAAATTACAAGAAATAAACTACCAAAAGTTAAACAATATAAATATTTCAATAAATTGTAATTCAACTCGGCATAATTAGTGTATCATTTTTTTTTAAAAATCTAAATCAAATTAATTTTTTTAAATAAAAAATTATTTAGTATTGTTATTAAACTTGTGTAAACAAATCAACCTGAATTTTTCTCACCCAAATTCTTAAAAAACCCAATTTTAGAATTAAAATATAAGAGTCAATAAACACGCTATTCGTTTGTCTTGAGTGTCAAAATTAAATAAATGCTCTTGATTACTTGCATGTTTGTATGATATGACCAAGCTTAAAATCTTGATAAAAAAAATGAGCTCGTAGATGAAAATCGATGAGTAGGTAAGAAAATGATGTATTAAACTCAAATCTCATCTTTTTTCCATAAACTCGTAAAAAACAATATATATATATATATATATATATGTTTTAATGATATATACATGTGTATAGTATTTTTATTTATTTTGAGTATTGTGATGTATGATATTTTTTAAAAATGTTTTAAAGTTGAAATATATAAAAATAATATTTTTAAAATTTTATGTTATTTTTAACATCAACCCATTAAAGTCATCATAAATATTAAAAAAGTAAATTCAATAAATATTTTTAAAACACGTTAAAAAACAAATTCCCATGATATATGAACAACCAGTGCCATACGCAAATTAAAAGACAGTGACATGTATATAGATGAGCACAGGAGTCCGGACTTTTCATAAATATGCAGCCGCACAGGATATTTGGTAGACATATATTTATGTCTACGTACAGCAGGCAAATCATTGGAAAAAATAAAAGCAATTTTGGAGTGGCTTGTAGAGTACAAATTAAATGACTAAATAAGACGTTGAAATTGACTAGTAAAAAGACGCGGTGATGTTCATTCATGTTGAGCCTTGGCATGCAAGGCAAATAATGCTTAATTTCACTTGGAACTTGTAGTATTTCTTTATTTTATATATATATATATATATATATATATATATATATATATATTGCGAATTCTTTAAGAAAATCCCCCAAGACAACGACCACGGTTAATGATGGCAACTTACCAAATTAAGCTGTTGCTGATGAACAATCCATCGTTAATGATTCTAATTTATAGATAAAGTTGTTTGTTAAAGTGTTTTTTTTGTTTGAAAATATATTAAAATAATAATTTTTATAAATTATTTTTTATATCAGCATATCAAAATCATCCGAAAACACCAAAAAAATATTATTTTGAAACAAAGAAAAAAAATCAATTTTTTTAAAAATACTTTTGAAACGTAAAAACAAACAAATCATTACCGAATCAAATTAATGTGCGGGCATGGAGCTCATTAATTATTTTTCTCACCCTCAACTTAATTAAATTAATCAACTAAAGATTATGGACCACTCAAGATCAAGCAGCTAGCTAAATGCGAAAAGTTTTGAGTTCGATTTCTTTTGCTAATTTCATGAGATTAATTTGCAGAGATACAAAAGGAATTGTTCGAAAAAATCACTTGGGAATTAAACCACTTACCTCATCAGATTAGCAGCAGTGTCCAAGATTCTTCCTTGTGAAATTTCACACTGCAAAAACACTCGCAGTGGGGTTTTTAACCATATAATTTTGTTAGTTTTCAAGGTTTTTTTTCTTTTTGTTGAAAAAGCTGCCATTTAATCACATAATCAAAGGTGGTAATTTCCAATCAAGAGAGCTCTAAACTTTTTTTTCTTCTTTTTTATGATATCAAGAAAGAGTTGAACCAAAGATTTTCTCTGAACTTTACTTGAGTCGGTATTTTTAATTGGAGAAGAGTTTCAAATGGAATTCTTCAAGGCGCTCTTCCCAAACCGCCATCACAACTACTTGTTGAAAGTTCAAAAGTCTGTTGGTTCCAAGCACCCAGACGTCAGATCAAACTAAACGATCCTTCCTTGACATGCAGGAGTTAATGCACCTGCATACATAGATATCAAGCTTGGCCCGGGATTGACCAGGCCAGAGAACGGTTCCAGACTATAAGAGTTGATTCGGATTATCCCGGATCAACACGAAAAAATTGTAAAAAAATTATTGAGATTTTAATATTTCATATGAAAATAATAAAAAACAATTAATGTGAATATATGTTATACATGTTATAAATAATGAAGTTTAAAAGATTATTTCAAAAGGTTTTTTTTATCGCACATTAAAAAAATATTATTTTATTCTTTTAAGTTGAAATATTTAAACAAAAAAAGTTTTTTATTCCATATTACAAAAAAAAACTTTTTTCTTGTGAACAACTTTTTTCTTGTGCATATAAAGTATATATACCAAAGGGTTTTAAATACTACATTGAAAAAATAAAATATTCTTCTAGTATTTATATAATGAACTTTAAAATGAGTTACTAACCAACTAAAAAATATAAAAAAGAAAGGTCTCTGTCTTGGAGAAAAAATACATTTGAAAAAAAATTATCTACCGGGTCTTAGTGGTTCAACCGAGTTTTTTTCGGGCCAAGTGCAGCCCTGAGTTTTGAATGAAACAAACCTAGTAAAGATCCCGGGTTAACCTGCTAGGCCGAACCGAGTCTAATAACTATACCTCATATGCACCCATCAAAACCTTAATCTCCTCCAGACCCAATGCATTCAACACTATGGACATGGGACCAATTCATCGTATAGGCCTACACATTTGCCAAGCCCATGCTGTTCTTACATCAATATTATCTGGAGCTTCGAGGGAGTTTTGCATCTTGCAAAATCCACAATTATTAAGAAGAAACATGCTGGGAATTATTTTTTTGGTATTTTATTGTTATGAAGTAAGAATGTGATGGTGCAGCTTTTATTCATTCAAGCATCAGGCTGGCCGCCATTTATTGATATAAAGAAAAGCGATGGTATACTTACTAGCCAAGCAGCTCTCCTAGGCCATGGCTCAATTCAATCTTAGCAAATTACAACCACCAGTTTGATATGTAGCAGGCCAACAATTACTGGTATGATGCAAGAATTAGGATACTTTTAAAGTGCCTATGACGAAATTTAATCAGTCAAGAAACGGGAATTTTAATTCCCAGTATCAACAAGGACACCGGAGCAGAAATGCTGAGCCTGTTACGTGCATAAACTTGTAACAGTCTTAAAAGCAATATAATCTAATTAACGTACTCGGAAAAAAAAAACCAGAACCATGCAGCAAGCATGAGATTTGCGCGTTACGTTAGCAATAGAAGACAGATGGGTCAGCAAAGGAGTACCGAAATGAAACTGATGGAGGTGCAGTTTAGGGCTTGGCTCCATGGTGTACTAGAGTGCCAGGTTATAATCTTACAATGCATCAACTGTTTACGTTGAGCATAATTTATCAACTTGATGAATTTCTCTCATATGCAAGGAATCAGCCTCGACGAGGCAGGTCAGAATCAACATACAGGAAACCTGAAGAAACTTCATCTCCCCTTGGCGGTGCAGGGATCTGCACACAAGGTTAGCGATAAGGGACGGATGGACCGGCAAAGGAGTACCGAGATGAAACTGATGGAGGTGCGGTTTCAGGCTTGGCTCCATGGTACTGGAGTAGCTGGTTATAATTTGATGAGGCATCAGCAGCATTTGTTGAGTATAATCTATCCACTTGATCAGTTGCCCTCCTACGCAAGTGATCAGCCTCAAATAGGCAAGTCTCTCTAGGACCATCAGCATAATAGGAACCTGAAGAAACTTCATCTCTCCTTGGAGGTGGCAGATATGCATCTGCAGATGAAGCACCATAATGGTAAGTATAATATGGATCCCTTGTATATGGGTCCAAAGCAGGGAGAGAAGAACCAGATGTAGTTGCGGTTATCGAAGTAGTAGCTGGCAGCAATTCACGTATACCACCAGGATTATATGCCTGATTCAAGTAGAAAGGATCGGCCACAACAGCTTCTCTCTGCAAAGGTACCATGTCTCTGTATATAGGGTAAGGCTGTCTAAGAAGGTGCTCTCTTTCCTGGTCTCTCGAGTATGGGTCTAGAGTAGACGACATATGAAGAGAGGGAGGCAAGTTTATTCCCTCTCCTGAAAGGCCATAAGTTCTTCTCTCTCCTGAAAGGCCATAAGTTCGATAATCCTTTTCACTCATAAATAAATCACGTGGAATCTCATCTCTTTGTGTAGAGCCCACCTCCCTGTACTCAACACGTCGATCCCTTACATCAGAGAGCACAGGATAACTTCTAGCATCATAATTGGCTCTAGCAAATGCTTTCCTATCTGAATGGATCCGCAACTCTCTTGCTCCCGCATAAAGTTCTCTATCCTGAACAGTTACAGTTAGTGGAGAGTGGACAGGCGCTCTAACTGGTGGGAATAGTGCACTGAGCTTCCGAACCTGAGAGAAAAGTAGATATAATAAACAACTTCAATGCATGAAGAAAAATAATTCATACCAAACTACCAGATTAACCGACCAATTTTTACCTGCTGAACAGTAAGTTCTGTTTTAAACTTGTTCTTCTCATTATAGTTGTCCTTTATAGCCTTCTTGAAAACACTCTCATTGATTGGATAGCAGTCCTTGTGAACATCAAAACGCACCTAGAATTATAAAACATCAGCAAGCAGATCTTGCAATGTTGAAAAGAAAACAAAAATGTGACTAAAGAGAAGTTGGCCTTATAATTAAGACAAAACCTGAACTGGAAAGGAACCACCAAATGCCCTGGGCTCCAATTTTACTCCACCAGAAGAGGATGCTTCATAGATACCATACATAAGTTTCAGATCAAAATCATACAGGAAAAGCTTAAGTCCAGGTTTCACACCCAATATGAGTTCCTTTTTATTCATTGTGACACCCATGACACGATAGCGGAAGCAATCTGGCTTTGTCTTTGCACTGCACATAAAGATCATACCACCAAGCTTTTCTTTCTTCTTCTCATCCTGTTCATTCTTTTCTTTCCCATCAAGTTTCCCTTTGTTTTTTTCACTCGTTGAGCTTTTATCTGAGCCACCAAGCTTTTCTTCCCTCTTTTGGTTCTTTCGACCCTTATTTGACCCAACTAACCTTTCTTGGTTCTTTTGATTCTCTTGGCCCTTCTCAATGCGCTCTTTGTCAGAAACGTTCTTTTCACTTGAATTTAGGTTTTTAGCATCACCATGCTCATTTTTTCTACTTTCTTCGTTGCTTTGTAAGAGATTCTTCTTTCTGTTTTTTCCTTGAATTTTTGGACTGCTTTTAGCTTTCTTGGACTTCAAAGAATTGCTAGTTGAAGATTTTTTTATAGCTATAGAATTAGCCCTCAATGGTTTGGGGGTTCTTTTTCTGGATGATTGATCTTTAGTTGACGCTTCAGCATGATTTCCATCTTCATTGTTGTTCGTTTCAGACAGTGACTTAGACAATGCTTCTGTAGGATTCTCAG
>Ga0307514_10005063_pt1 | contig 11903 bp, 3 predicted proteins | sample 16_EM_MG_FD_203088 | JGI IMG/M metagenome (GOLD analysis project Ga0307514, IMG submission 203088) | Populus trichocarpa ectomycorrhiza microbial communities from riparian zone in the Pacific Northwest, United States - 16_EM | ecosystem: Host-associated > Plants > Roots > Unclassified | place...
GTTAATAAGAGCTTCCATAAAATCATTATAGGTAGATGACCCAAATCCAATCTGTAAGGCATTCACGAATGATTCCTAGCTGGTGATAGTTCCAATTTCCTCTATCTCCTGAAACCATACAATGGCCATGAATATATTTGTGTTACGAGGGAGTGTTGTGATGATTAAAAAATTAATTTTCTTTGTATACCTAACTAATTATGTCATCCTTATAGAAAATCCAATTTCATTCCTCTTAATTGAATATGTTAATCCCCAAGCTAATCTGGTTTTGCACAGTGATGGTTATTAACCGAAATTATAAGGATGTTCGGGGTGAGACTCAATAGGCCTTTTTCCTAGTAATTTTGCTAACGAGCCCACCTTCCTAGATATGTTTTGTACGTAATTGTTGAACATGCTTTTCTAATACTTGCTATTGAGATTGTTGTTGTTGTTTCATGTTGACTACTTTAGCAGGCTCTAGTACCATTTTATAACAAATCCAAAAATTAAAGCATGAAATTAAAAAATTTTATTTAATTAAAAAAGATTGAATTACAAAGAAGTTGGATCTAAATAAAATAAAAGGAAAATTACCCTGATCATCATGCAGTTTGTTTTTATTTCACTTTGCAACTAATTTTTTTAAAAATTACACTTTGCATCCTAGATCAAAGCATATTTTGAAATTTGATGAAATGACTATAATACCCTTATATATATAAAATAAGAAATCTTACCATTACCACACCACTCATCCTCTCTCTTCAACCTCACCTTATTTCCTCTCTCACGTTCTCTCTATCAATTTCTCTATCAAACATAAATCTAGAAGGAAAAATCAAACACAAATTCTCCTTTCAACACCTTTTATATCACTTTCTCTTCTCGTGTTTTGGTGTTAGAATTGATTTCTCGTCTAGAACTCAACAACAAAAGGTATGTTCCAATTCTTTTCTTGATGATGAGGATCAACCCAACACCAAGTATAATCATGCCAACGATCCATTGGAGGTGCCAATTAGGCCAATCACAAGGGCTAGGGCAAAGATGCTTAAAGAAGCATTGAATGTACTTTGTACAGAATATATGGAGCAAGATGGACCTAGAGAAGCTTGGGACATCTAAGGAGCATGAATGACAACCTCTAATTCATCTAATTTAGGTCTAAGAAGAGCCCAATTCATGCGGAACAACGAGCTGATGTGTCCGGCCGCATACCAGCCTTGTTAGGCTTGTTTTTCCTAATGATATAAGGATAAAAAGTGAGCAATTTATTTTCCTAAACAATCAAGAAAGTTTCGGCAGATTTGATTCCTAAAGAGGAAAGGATTATTTAATGATTTTCCTAACCTAAGAAGGAAAGTAATTAAATCAGCAACAAATGGTGTTTTCTTATTTGTCCAAGTTAAATAAGGAAATCCAAGCTAATTAAGGACCTAAAGGGGATGACAGCACAAATTTTTCAAATCAGATTTCTCCTAGTTTAAATGGGACTTCTATAGGGCAGCACATCTGATCCTATTATATTTAGGATATTAAATTCAGATTTATTATTGTTATTATTATTTTCTTCTTAGTTTAGGGTTTTATTTCTATTATTTGGGTTTAATTGTAAGTGAGCCTCATATAAGTCCACATAAAGGGTTCATTAGGGTTTGTTTCAGTCTAGAATCGGTATAAATAAAGGCATAACTAGACATGTAAGGGTTACACAATTTTCAGATCAATAAACTTTTTTGCCGCACTTGTTGTGTGTTGGTGGGATAATCTCCCTTCATTGGTTCTCTAAAGAACTGAAAAACGACTTATCGAAGAACAATTGACTTTGTGGCGTCATCCTTATACTTCTCGTTTGCGAATTAATATTCGTTGGGTGGGGGTTTTCGTTTCCAATAGTGTTGGTGCCTAGGTACGAGTTATCTTTGTGTCACACTCCTATCAAACCTGATTTACTTGGCTTTTCGGGAATTGATGTCTTTGTATATGGGTTGCGTGACCACGTAATCACGAGGTTCACATTATTTTCTTGAATCAAGATTTTGAAATATGCTAGTAGTGTGTTTTGTTATTGTTAAATCATTAGAATATAGGTTATGTTTCCTCGATTTAACAAAAATTAATAAATCTATTGCTTAAAATTTCAAACGTAAATCCTAAAGTTATAATAGACCTAAATAATTCAAGTTTTTTTGTTGAGTCAATAAATTTCAAACTCTCAAACACATTTTAGAGAGTGGGGAAGCAATTAATTAAGTTTTTATGAAAAAACCCACAAATTAAAAAATTAGGGTTGGTATTCATAGAACCCTAATATTTAATTCATTATTCACTTTGTGTGTAATTATTGTTTAAACATTATAAAATTTGTTCAGATTAACTATAGTCTCCTGAATTTTAGGATTCAATGTATTTAAGGTCCAATGTCTTCGAGCTCTACATTCTGAATGTAAGTGATAGTTCAATAGCTAGTAACCTTTGTGATTGCATATGTTCATTTTCCAAGCATTAGGAATACAAAGTTATAGCCTATTTCAAATATATTATTTCCTTGTATATATGTTTAATTATCATATTTTGGATTTCAAACTTCAAATATAAGCCTCTTTCAAATCTTGTGTGCCTCGTTTCATTTTATGATCAAAGCATGCTTATCATCCTTAAGTGATGTATACAGGTTTGTCATATCTCTATGAGTTTTGTATTATTGCTTGTTATTATCTCTCTGGTGTATACAAAAATACCTAAATTATCAGGTTTCTATTATTTAAAGCAGTTCCATATTGAATATGCATTTTATGATGGGAAAATTATATGGACCAAGGTCATTTGTCTTTGAATGCTATAATTTTTATAGGCTATTTAAATTAATTCTTGTGTTTGGAATTCTTTTGAGATTATTAATTTGAATTTTAAATAGAATTCAAGACATGAAAAATAAGCAAAAACAAATCAAAGGGAAACTCTTAGATTTGCTACTGTAATTCCAAATAAAAAATATCCTTATTTCTTCTCTCTTAAAAACCCTACAACTTCTCTTTACTATTATCCAATATATAATGATAGAGTAAGAATTGATGTTTTTCTTCGTATATGCTTGCTAATTTTGTAAGAATTATGTAATTTGTAGCGGTAATGGATTGAAAACAAAGAAATCATAAAGTAGAAAATGTTCCTGCTCTGCAAGATCACACAGAAGAATAGGTGTTGGTCAGGGCCTAGATTAAACCAAAATATAAGCAAACTTTATTATTATTATTATTATTATTATTATTATTATTATTATCCAAGTATTGTAGCTTGAATTTACTGACATTATATACATCTACATAATGATTTGGTCACTTGGAGCAACAATGCTAAATGTTCCCTGTATTTCATTGCGTAGGTTTACTGGGAGAAATTTGCAAGGTACTTTAAAGTTGAGTTGAAAGAGGTGAATCTGATAAAAGGGTAATATATGATGGACCCAGTCAAAGCGGTTGAGATGGTGGACAAGAACACAGTCTGTGTTGTAACCATTTTGTGAAGCTGGGGTGATAGTGATTGAATCTTCGACAGAGATTGCGCTGTTATACTTTAATGTGTTCAAATATAGAGGCATTGTGAATTAGTTTTGTTTGGATACACATCCAGCTTAAAATACATCATTTTAGTGTATACTTTTCTTTGAAACCTAAATTCAAGAAAAATACTTAACCTTATTTTTTTCAACGGCAGCAATGCTAAAATAAGATTTAGGGATCAATTTTTTCTGAAGTAATTGAATGGATAATAGATCATTCTAATCTTATTGAAATATTTCATTCTAATCTTATTGAAATAATTTTTGGATATCTAGAAAAGCTATGCTTCTGAAAGTGTATCATGCAATTCTGAATTAAGAGCAAAATAATCAAGATTGCTAATTTAATTCAATTCCACATGAAGTCCAAATAATATAATTGAATATAATTGTATGATTTAATATTTTATTCCAAATATAAAAATTATAACAGGTTATATCAATTGAACTAAAATCACAAGTAGAATTGAATTTTATTTCACATGTGATTTGGTTCTAAACATGCTGATAGAGAATAAGAAATTAGTTATACATGGGTTTCAAATTTGGATTGTATTATTAAGGTTTCTTTTATACCCCATTGTGTCCCATAATTTTGTTAATATGGTGTTCCAACTTCTCCAAGGGACATCTTAAATTTTCCTTTCATTCACTCAATTTCCTAGTATTAATGGATTTTCTAGGGTTAATAATGATAATTGATATGAACCCGAAGGGTAAAATAATGAGAATTATTAAGCAACATCACATGATACATTACATGTGCTAATTGTACCTATTATAAGGTCAAGATATAAAAAGATTTAAAATGCATTCAATAGGCTAATTCAAGATATTTGCGCTTTATTTTCTACAAGACTTATGGATTCAACTTGTTTGATTAGGCATATTTTCCTAATATACAATTTTATATTAATGAGCATAACTTTTGATTCAACCATTTGATCATCTATAATTTTGTAAAAATATTCTATAGGCCTTGTTTTATATAGGGTTAAACTTCATAGTGATTAGACATCGAAAAGGCCTTAGGATAAAGCCTAGAAGTTACTATTTTAAATTTACAATATTTTTCTATATGATTTAGGATTATTTTTCATATTTTATTTAGAACTCTTTTTTTTTCTAGCCTTACTTAGTAAGTTTTTACTTATTATATAGGGTTATATAGCTTGTATTTATAGTTTTTTTTTTTGTATTTTGAATTTTATAAATAATATTATGTGTGCAAGGTTGCTGATACTCTTGGTTCTTTATTTAACTCTTTATAACTTATCAAAGATTACTTATTTGTGATATTCATCCTTATAATTCTAGTTCTTGATTTTTTGTAATCAACGAGTTGGTGTTTTCATCCAATAACTACGGTTCCTTGGTTTAGATAATGATTGGATTGAGTTCTTTTCAATTTGATTTTAGCGTTCTTGGGTTTTGTTCAATCTTGATCATGGGTTCTAGGGTTCTTACCCTCTGAGTTCGTATCAATAGTACAGACAGACCTTGTGTTTTCTTTTTCCAAAAAAATGGATTATCTGTTTTCCTTATGATTTTAGTAATTCTTCTTTGCATGCATCCTTCATAAACAGGTATTACAGGAAGGCTCATGAGGCTCTATGAATGGATACATCTAGGATAAGATAAACATGACAATTTGAAGCTTGCTTTGGCTATAAAGAATTAAATTTTAAGATTTTGCTCATCATGAAGTGGGGAGTCATGCCTTTTGTGCTTCATTATAATTTTCACTTTATCAGTTTAAATGTCTCAAGATATATGAACTTTGTAGTTTTAATTTTTTTGTCAATCAGTCAGGCACACATGTTACTCTACCAGACATTTGTAAGATAACACTATTAAGGGTATTCACATTTCCTAGTTATATAGTTGCAGGTGGTGAAGTTCACATGTTGCTTGGATAGCTTATTGTTTCCCCATCCATTTCTCCCAAATATTTGCTTTGATATAATTAGTTCTATGACCAAAAATTTAGTCGCAAAACAATATGATTTATAGGATTTCAACATTTTGTAATAAATGACTCTAATGCATTGGCTTGCTTTTGTAAATTATTTTTTCTTAACCTATTCTAAATTTGCCAAGTGGTATGAGGACTTCAGCAAAATGAAATCTGTTTGGTGTGTTAAGTAAACTAGTGGATGATTATTTTGGTTACTAGTAAGGTGGCCATAAACTATATACCCTTCATCCATATAGCCTTAAAGAACTACTTTATGGATGAATGATACATCTAATTAATGTTTATGTTGAATTATGATGAAAAAGGAAAATGAAATGTTGTTGATGAGTCATAGTGATAATTGGTTGGTTGTGTAGATTGTGGAATTTTAACAGGTTTATTTGATGGAATTATGGTGTAAAGGAGAAAGGAAATGTTGGTAATGAGTTATACTAAAAATTATTTGCGTGGCTTGTGGAATTGTGACAGGTTTATTTGATGGAATTATGGTGAAAATGAGGGAGGGTATGTTGGGGTTGATGATGGGGAGGTTTTTGGATGTTTTGCTTGGTAAAGCATGCCAGTCTTTTATTTTTATTATTTTTAGGCTTCAAAGGCTCGCTAGTTATTTATTTGAAATATAAAGGTAGTCATGTAATTTTGTTGACTTTTCTTTTTGAGCTTACTCTTGTGGATGTAAAGTGTTAACCACCTTCAAACTTAGGGATGCAAAATGTAATTTTCAAATAGTTGCGAAGTAAAATAAAGATCAAACTACATGATGGGCAGAGTAATTTTCTATAAAATAAAAGTTTCTAGATAGGTTCGAGATAGCCTAAGCCTCCAAGAACTAAATCAACTTAATCAAAGACTTTTCTGAATTAATCCAAATACCACTACCTTATTCAATTTATAATAATAACTAAAGGATTATAATTTTAAATATATTTAAATTCTAAAGAATTAGAATTTTAAATAGATTTGAATTTAAATTTGAATAGATCTAATCTATTTTGACTGAAAACTTAATCATGGCTTTAAACTTCAAAAGTTGTTATGCCATGTGTTGAACTTTCATGGACTAGTGAACATCCACCGTCCATATCACCTCCTTTTTCTAAACATTTTATGTACTATTCACTTTAGTTTTTTTAGCCACTCTTTAATCTCTGGTCAAAATCAACCCCCAAATTTATTACATAATACTTCCTTAAGTCTTGAGAGTTTGAGAGCTTTGACAACTTCATCCCTTCGATAAGAGTGGCCTAACATCTTCATGATTCTTTAATAAAAGAAAACATATTCATGATTTTGAACGAGCCTTTCTAACCCAACCTTTTAAGGTTCTTTCTTGTTGATCTCAGACTTCTCAATACTAGGTCCCTTAATCGTAATGTTAAGGGTTTGACCCTTTGAAAGACCATTGTAAATTCCTTATAACCTTTGCCAAAGTGGTTGCTGGTTGGTGCTTGATACTTGCAAAATGTCTTTTTTGTGAGCTTGAGGACTCTCTAATGCTTAAGTAAGTATTTTTTTGAGAGAAAATACCATGATATTTTAGAGATATACATTAAAAATAAATATGTCATGGAGAAGAGAGATTGAGAACCCCTTTTCTAAGTATTCCAATTAGTCTCTAAAGCCATCATCTCATTTGTCAAATAGAAAAAAATATCTCTGACTTGTTCAAAGAGAAAATATCTCTAACTTGATCAGAGGAAAAATATCTTTGACTTGATCAGAGAGAAACTATCTCTATATGCTTGGGTTCAGCGCTTGGCTGAGCTTAAGTGAGTGTTGCGATGTCGCGGTCACACAAATTAATTATCCTAGCTTAAACAAATAAAATAGTATAGAGCAAGCATGGGGTCGATCCCACAAGGAAGATCTAGTTCAGGTCTTTATGCTAGATGATTCAAAGTTGAGGGGTTTTGAGGTTATCTAGGCTATGCTAGTAAACAGAATAAAATAATCGAGCTAAATTAAATAAATCCAAAACTTATTAAGAAAAAAAACCTAGATTTCAAGTAAACATTCACCTATGGAAATCAAAATTGATCATTAAAATGATACGTCAATTTATATTCTAAATATCTATCTTTTCTTAACATTAGTCAGTTAACCAATCTGTAGTATAACTAACTCTAATCATTAAATAACCATAGTGTCTGCACTAGTAATTTAATTCAATGGCAGCCTTAAGAACTAGATAGGTTGATAAACCTAGACAACATAATTATCTGCAATCTATGTTCGATTTAGTTGAATATTTTTCCCAAGATTAACAACATAGATCCGCCATAATTATTAAACTTAGTCACTTCACAAGTTTAAATATCACAACTCCGATTTTGATAACAAACTTAGCATTAGATTGGTTTAGAATAATAATTTAGAGTTCGCTCTAACAATCAAACTAAACAATCATAGTAAATAAGCATTAGAAAACATTCATATTCATGATATAAACTGAAAAGAAAATATAGAATAGATCTCACAATTTTTTAAATTTGAAGGTTTTTGTATCTTTTCAACCAAGAAAAATAACTCAGTCTTGCATGTCTATCGAAAAACTAATGAAGAGAACAAATGAGAACATAATTTTAGGTATAGGAGAAAAGGGTGGAGTTTTCTTCTTCTTTATGCTCACCTCCTCTCTTTCTCTCTTTCTTTCTTTTTATTTCATAGGAAACCCTAATCCCCACAACCCTCCAATCCATTTGTATCTTTCAAAAAAAAAAAAAAGTCTTTTCCAAAGTAGACAATCTACATTTAAGTAAGTTGGACTTATTTCTTCACAAAACCTGTCTGCTGGTAGAATTTATAGGTTATCTTAGAAAAATCATATCTCTCTCATATGAGCTTTGTTTCTTCTGACATTTGGTAGGTTGATAGGTCTTTGAGTTAGAAATCCAAAAAAATTGAGTTTGCTTCAAATGGACTTCTATAACACAAGATATTCAATTCGGAATGACTGAATGTCAAAATTGACAGAATGCGAGATTTGTGTTTGAAGGCTGCAATTTCCATGCCCTTTATTTTTTTATTTTTCTTGCCATATATGTATAGAAAGGTATGGATGTTAGCTTTCTAATGCCACTGGAATCACTTCATTTCAACAAATTTGCTAATATTCGACACGGGTTGGAACATGGTCTGAATTTTATCTCCAATTTACTCTCTTTCGAATCTCACATCCAAAAGTGTCTTCAAAAAATAAAATAAATATTATCAAGGCATTTTATATATAAAACATGAAAAAAATACTAGGTAAATATAGGTAAAATTATCGAATAATATAGTTGTATTATATACTCCTACACTTAGCTCTTGCTCGTCCTCAAGAAAGGAGAGATCAAATCAAACTTAAGGAAGTCCAAAGTATAAATAACTAAAGAAATAAAATAACTATGACTAATTTCTTAATCTCCTATCAATGTCCATGAGTACATGCATTATAAACAAGAATACAATCAATAAGGATAAAAAAACATAAATTTTCATGAATTTATTTACATGCGAACTTTAAAACTCAATTAATCAATGAGATTTAAATGAAATCTATGTCATGCCTAAGTGATAGGTCCTCTCATTGTTGATATACACTTCAACACTCACGTGTTTAAGGCTTATGTGTTTAAATCTCTCTAATTCAATCAATAAATATGTTTTACTATAAGCTTGCTCTTCAATCTCATCTCCATTACTAAAATATTACAAGTAATACATTAATTAAAAGGTCTTAGTTTTTTGTTGTAATGGGGTTCAGGTTAAGGCGAGATAAAAGAAAAGAAAAGAAAATGTTAAAACCAAAAGAAGTAGAGCATTCTATAAAAATTGAATTTTTAAACAAGATATCTCATCAAATCACACAAATTCATCATCTTTAAGCACCAATACTTAACTTCTTTTGATTTCAAGCTTCATCAACAACAAACTTTTAGAACACAATGGAACAACTTTTCTTTTCTCTTTTCTTTTCTCTTTTTTAAATGGTCTACCTTTAACAACTTTACCCATTCTTTTCATCAGGTATTGGTCGGTTAGTAAAACCATCAAAACATAATTCTGACTTAACTATCAAAAACAAAATAAATTTGTAGTATAATCATGAAAACCAGGTCAAACCTAAGAGAAATTTTGTTTAATCTTCCTATAATATATTGAAATGAGAAAGAACGAGGGTTTTGAATAAAAAATTCAAGAAATAATAATTATGAAAATAATAAATTGATATGTCGTTAAATCAGTTCAAGGGTCCATACATCCATTCCTATAAATATGTTGATCATCGAAGTAAAATAAATATTCTTTCACGTCAAGTAAATAAATTTGATATCCCTTAAAGATGAGGGAAATCAATGAGATTATGAGTACATTAATTAGAAAAAGCTCTTTAATAAATTTCTTACCATCAAGCAAATGTAATATTGAAAGCAATTTTCATTCAATCGGCAGTAGTTTTAGGAATCAGATTTTCACCTATGTCCAGAGATTTATAACTCCAAATTATGCACAATCAATTTTGTTATAAAATTAACACTCTTATCTATAACTTTTATGCAGACACTAATTTCAAATTCCATCGTTTTCATACCCCAAACTCCTTCGAAAATTAGGTGATAAAGTTAACACACACACACACACACAATATCTTCAATTTCAACCTTCTAAGGTTCACCAATCCCATTTTGTTTTATTTAAAATCCTTAAAACCACGTCATGAAAAAACATATGCATTAACATAATTTACAATTATACTACATTTCATATATCATAAATCATAATTATATTTTCATTCGAATATTTAATCTTTGGCCGGCACTACCACCTAATTTCTTATCATAATTCATTTTTAAAATTTTAATCAACTCTTTCTTACATGAGAAGTCAACACCACACAATGGTCCTTCACCTCTAAAGGCATCAATTTTCCTCAATTCTAAATTTCTCAACATTATAGCATTTTAAGCACACTTTATAATATAACTTAATTATTTTAAGAATCATTTTCCTCAACACAATTACACACTAATTTATCACAATTTTGCTTACTTAAACACAATTCTATTTCATTCAATTAATCCTTCATTGGTCGGCCATTGAGTCTTAAGGGCCATATGATTTTCTTCATTATTTCTTTTTAATTTAACACCCAATACAACATAATCTAACCCATATTGATCAATTTATAGTCAATTTATATTTTCCCTAAAATTCCATCATAAACCTTAACATTAAATTCATGTTTCCACCTCAATTGTTATTCGTTTTGAATGAAATTGCTAGATTAGATTTAGAATTCCTTAGCAAATGATAATCTAGTCTTTGAATCCCAACCAGTCAAAAAAATTAAGTCCCTCTTCTTTTTCTTTTTGCTGCCGTCCACAGTGCAGTGTTTCCCCTTGGTTTCCTTCTCTTTTTTCTCTGGTTTAGATGTTTAAGGTGCGGTGGTGAGTAATTCTCTCACACTCCCTTTAGTCCTTTTGGTTTTCTATTGATTTTTCTTATAATTGTTTTGAAAAAAATCAAGTTTTTCTCTCCTCTCCTCTACCTCTGCTGGTGTCGGCCATAAGAGAGAAGAAATGTGTTTTATATTAATGTGTTTTGGTTATTTTCAAATGCGACCTTAATTTTTTCCCATTATTCTAATTGATTTTTCTCCTCTCTTAACAAGTGTCTCACCATTTTATTTTATTTTACTTTTCTAAATCTTAATTCAACCCATTTTATTTTTAAGTTAAATTTATTTTTAACTCGGGATTTACACAATCCGCCAGGTAAGGTCTAACAGCTATGCATGCGTTAGGACTAGTCTATAAGATATATTCAATAGTTTCTCTTTGTAACAATCTCAAATTGTAAACTCAAAATATATGATATATATTCGTAGCTACAATTGTTTTTTTTTATATATACAATTTTCCTGAAATTTCGGCAGAGTTTTCTTTGTATTCTTTAGATACCAAGTTATCGACTCAATCATTTCTCAACTTGTAACATCAATCGCAATATTCGTCCCATTATTTGGACTTCAAAAAAACTCAAGCATATTTCAATATCTCAATTCTATTTTTCTATAGAACACTATAATAAAACTAATAAATTCTTAACATGCATCGTCTTTTTTTTTTTTTTAGTATTTGTGCTCAAATATATACACAACCAACCATAATTCAACTTAATAATAATAATAATAACATTATAAATTACATCATACATAAGATAATAAGTTAAAGTTACATTTTTAGATATGGAAGTATATTACAACAAAATATTAATTCTTCCCATTACATTAATCACATAACAAAATTATTTATCCAAGCATCTACTTTCCAGATCGAGGGTGCGATGTACCTAAAAACATTATCGCATAAAACATGATTAAAACAATTGCAC
>Ga0307514_10005064_pt1 | contig 11903 bp, 11 predicted proteins | sample 16_EM_MG_FD_203088 | JGI IMG/M metagenome (GOLD analysis project Ga0307514, IMG submission 203088) | Populus trichocarpa ectomycorrhiza microbial communities from riparian zone in the Pacific Northwest, United States - 16_EM | ecosystem: Host-associated > Plants > Roots > Unclassified | place...
TCAATGATTGTGTTTGTAAAGAATAGTAATTAACAGTGCAATTGAGAAGTGAACAATTTCAGAGCTCTCGGGAAAATACTGATGGACTTAATCTTTCGGCGATCCCTTATATATTTGATAACATGAACAGTGCAATTGAGAAGTGACCAGTCCCAAAACTCTCTGAAATATACTGACAAACTTAATTTATTGATGATATCCTTTGTATTTAACACAATAAATAGTGTTCGGGAAAAGGAAATAGTTTCCATGTTCTCTAGAATATACCGACAGACTTATTCTATCGGTGTATCTGTTGGTATTTTAGAGTTCCAATGTTGTCTTAAATATTACAGATATATTTACAGATAGATTTTATCGACGAATTAATATCGTCAGTAATGTTGTTTGTATAAATGACTCGTTATTGTACTTTTTTGGCTTTTTATTTTTATTTTTTATTTTTCCACTGCAATCCCCTCGGTATATAATGACAAAATATTTATGTCAGTGTTCACCAATGGATATAGTGAGAGAATATTCTCTAGGTAAAATTCATTGCAATCTACCGACAAAAATATTCTGTGGGTATTTCCGTTTGTATTTGCCAATTTTCTGGTAATGTAAGTCAGGCTATCTAAGATTCAGCTTTTTCTCATACCATTTCCTGAAAGACAAGATATTAGGAGCTCAAACTTGATTGCGAGGAACCAACGGTTAATACACTACAACCCATTTGCATATCCTCCTCGATCATAGTGTTTGCAATATCGTAAACTTGATTTCTATCGGGTCCATAAAATAATCCAGCATCCAACCACAAATCCGAATTGAGTTTTAGATGGGTTGAAGGATCATCCTTGTATCTCTCCTGCAATAAGGTAGTATATGTTTCCTGAAAAAAAAAAGTCACCTAATTTAAATAAATAATAAATTAGAAAACAATTGTTGAATCCAACTTACCACGAGCTTTTGAGCTCAACTATCCATGAAGTGCTGTACCCTTTTCCTATGACCATCATTTCACAAGTGAGTTCTTGCAAAAAGCTCCGTTGGTCTTGGTTCACTTCCAAGAACTATATCCTGTAAAAAGAAGTTGTTGTTAGTTAAACATTATCATATAAAACAATTTTTTTTTAAAAAAATATATGTAATAAAAAAGAATCTTACCATCTACTTTATATGTAAAATGAATGGAATGGATCCACCAACATGCGTCATTATTGAACCATGAATCACCTTGTTCCAGTTCTCCACACAAGACTGAGACCACCACATGAAACACTCAGACATTACGTGTTAGATATAAGCTTTCTAGATAGCCTCCACGACATATGGAGGTTTGAAATCCCTCTAAACAACCATATCTCCTTAGACTAGAAGACCTCTTTCTCATGCATATTTCTTTGCTTTTTTTTTTTTTGCACCTCATACCAGAAGTCATGCAACCTATATGGTAGAAATAAATTATCAGTTAAGATAATGATTAATAAAATTTTAATATTTAAATAAAAAAATATAACATTTTGAATAAGGCACAATAAATAAAGCCATAAACCAATTGATTTATTTATAACTACTATGTTTTTATAAATTAATTATTTTTATAAGATGAACAAGGAAAAGATGAACAAGGAAGTGAATTGAACAACAAAATATAACATTCAAAAATATATTTTTTTCACTTCATGTTTAATTTGTTTCAATAAGTGTTTGGTGCTATTTCTAGTACTGTCTTGAGAATGAATTTGCTATTTTATGTTTTATAGATTCAAAATAAATGTACTTCAACTAATTTTAGCAAATGGGAAACATTACAAGACTTTTGGTATCAAGATCAAAATTTGAGACAAGAATAAAATCAAAGAAAACATATGAAAGCTTTCAATTTTCAACTAGAAAAGTCAACACCAAAACCAAGCATTGCATATAACTCAATTACATAATTCAAAGAAAAGAACCTTAGATATCCCAAACAAAACAAAACCACAAAAACCCATCTCATAAAATCAACTAAACATAACTCTAAACCTCATAACTCTCCAAAGAATTTATCATATTCCAAGAAATCAATCTAATTTATATTAAAAAGAATTAACAAGTAAAGAATCAAGTTACTAACCAAATAAAAAACAAAACCTTAACTTTCTAATAAACATGAATTATCAAAAACTAATCATATTCACTTTAAAAACTGACCAATCAACCAAACTTGAAAAAAAAAAAGGAATCAATAAAACTTCAACAACAGCATAACCCGGATGGGAAATTTACGTTTATGTTAAAACCCAGTTGTTTTTGTTTATGTTTTTGACTCTGTTAATCCAACTTAGTGAGGCTTGCATAATTGCTTGCAAAGATCAAAAGAAAACAAACTCAAGTGAGGAGCACATCATTATAAGGCAAAAAATAAAAAGCTTTGAAAACCCAAAAGTGGCAAGATATTTACCTGGCTAAGTTATGGAGGCATGAAGGATGAAGATGTTGAGGGGAAGAGAAGGAGAGAGAGAAGAGATTTTTTCCAAAGAGAGAAGAGAGGAAGAGAGGAAGAGAGAAGAAAAAGACGTGTTTTCTTATGAAATTAGGGATTCTAGTCTTTTAATTGGAGTTTTTTACCAACCAAATTACTGATGGAACATTAAATATTTATGTTTTTTAAACTTTCATCGGTAATTCTATTGGTAATCAAAATTTAAAATTTTCAATTAAACATGGAATTTTTTGAAAACCCCTTAAAATTCTTAATGAATTTTCAGTTCATCGATAATTCCATCTATAATGGTCAGTGAAAAAGTCATGTAATTTTTCTTCCAACTCTCTAGAACTTCAAAGGGACTTAGTCTGTCAGTAATTCCATCTATAATAGTCAATGGAAAAGTCATGTAATTTTTCTTCCAACTCTTTAAAACTCTTCGAGAGACTTAGTCCATCGGTAATTCCGTTTGTAATTGAACAATTTTTAATTACAAGTTTTCTTGTTTTCCCTATCTATCCAACTTGAAAATATAGTAAAATCACAACAATAAATTCCAACAATGTTAACAACAGTTCATTGTAAAGGAACAACCAGAAAGATTACATTAAATTCAATTTCATTACACATTCACATTTTACAATTTAATCAAAATTGTCCTTTTCTCTTTCTCTTCCTTTTCTTCTTCAATTTCATCATCCTCATGTTCATCATAATCTTCTTCATTGAATTGATGCTTGTTAATATCATAATCTTTATCGACTTATGTATGTCCAGTGGTTCTCAATACATAATTTAACTCCTCAACGTCAACATCAACATCAACATCAACATCAACAAAAATATTCTAAGCAACATAAAAAATTGAATTTTTTTCTAAGTCAGTAGATGAAGCATCTCGATATGCATCTACTAACTCATCAATTTGAAAGACACCGTCTCCCATATTTACTTCATCGTTACCTTTCTGAACAACTTGGACACGACCACTGGGTTTGGTTTTCACTACGGATAATCAATAAACCCTATAACGATCCTTTATAAACGAAGAAGTGTATGTGAAATAAACTTGTTGGCATTACTTGACAAAAACAAATACATCATTGACGTTGCAAAGTCTAGCATTTGCATTAATTTCGACCAAATATGGTGAGGATATACACTGATTTCTCTATCGGTAGTATCATACCAATATCATCTAAATAAAAAGACTTTAATAAGCTCATTATGATATTGCAGTTCAATAACTTCTTTTAACTTCTTATAATAATCAACTTCAAACTCATTAGAAGTTGATCCCTTAACATAAACTCCACTATTATAAGTCTTTTTATCCTGACCATACTCTTAAGTATAAAAAGACATATTTATTGATGAATTACCCGTTATAAAACTTGACATTTCTTTCAGGACCTAAACATAATAAACTCAAACTATCACTAGCATTCCCTTTCATTTAATAAACATGATACAAGATTACAACCATTAACAATTAAAGAGAAACATTTAATGATATAAGAAATGCTTACATGTGTTCTGAACCATGTTGCAAATTATTCATCTTGTAATTGAAAAATTTGAGATTTAGTAAAATGTGAATTTTGATGAAGTAAAAATTGATGATGTTGACTACGATGAATTTTTCAATCTATTAGTTTACGAGAGTATAGGATAAAAAATATTTAAAAGTAATAACATATTAATATTTTACTTACTGGATAAAATGTCTTAATTCATTGCAGTTAAATATCATATAATTATATGCATGTCTGAATTTGATTTTTTGTCAAGTATCTTCCTCTCACCATATTTTTTGGTATAGGTCATCTAGGATGAGAAAATATTAATAAATTTTCATTTGAAGGCACTTCCCCACTGTCATCGTGTCTTGGAACACAATTTATTCTTGTTTTTAAGTGAGGCTCAAAATAGTACGAGATAAATGCTGAGATATTTTCCACAATATAAGCCTCACATATATTCATACCTGGACTATTAGGATCATGTATGACCATAAATAAGAACATGAACTCCAACCTCATACACATTCCTGGTGGCAAGTTATAAATCATGAGTATCAGCGGCCAATAAGAATATGGTGCAGTAAATGATCTAAATGGATTGAATCCATTTGTATATAACCCAACATATACATTTTTTTGGTTTCATTAAAAATTAAGGATGCACCCTATTAAATTATTTCTAGGCTTCACCATCAAAAGGGTGTGCCATGTCTCTATCCACCGTATCATGTGAATGATGTCCTATCATGTACTCAATAATTTTTAGAGACATGAATAATCTTTGCAGTCTATGAGTGATTGTGAAGTATCTTGGTTTTTATGTGCAACAAGACTCTTTTCCCTGTTAGTTCTGGGTTTATACCAAGCATGCCTACAGGTTTTGCACTTAGTCAAATTTGCATTTTCTAACTAGACTAATATGCATAAATTTGGACACATGTTAAATTGAGGGACAAAAAATGTATTGAAAAAACCTAGATGTTATGGCCAAACCCATCGAACCTACAATCCTGATCATGGACTTAACTGGGTCTAATATTTCTTTCTTAAATTTATTTTGCACCTAAATATAGAGTAACAAATTTGTTAAAAAAAAAGCCCTAAAAAGAGCCTAGGAATGTTGGCCTCAAAGTCGAGGCCCACACTCTTGAGCCTAACATATATCTTTTTTAATTTTTATAAGGATTGGATGAAACTTGAAAAAAATAATTAGATAACTTGTTGGCCGCTGAGACAAACGACATGTTGTTTATCTACCCAGATTTTGGTCACCATTATGGTGGCTGAAAAATTAGGGCAGAGAAGTTTTGCCATAAAACCCCATTTTTTTAACAAAAATTAACCGAAAACACCTTATAAACATCCTTAAAACTTCTAGAAATCAATTTATCAGTCAAAGAAACCCTAAAAATGGTTCAAAAACACGAAATCAAATCGGGTTAAATTTTTCTTCGTCAATTTGGGATCTACATTTTTTTTTTGGTAATATTGAGGTTTTAAAGAAACACCATCAAACTCTTTTCATCAAATAGAACTCGTGGAAAACAAGTTTAACTATTTTGGTGGTCAAAATTGACGAAAATGACAATCTTCTCTCTCTACACTGAAATCCAACAATGCTCTCTCTTCTCTCACAAACCAGGAATTTAAAAATAATAAAAAATAAGTTTTGTACCAAAACTTGAATTTGGAAAAAAATAAAGGATAAAAGGTATAATTTTGGAAAATGGAGGACCAAATTGAACTCTTCACTCTGACTTTGTACACACCACCTTTTTCACCTTCATCTTTTTTTTTTTAATTTTTCCTCTGATAAAAAAAGAAGAAGCAATTAGCTATCAATCTTGCAATTGAATGACTCAATTGATAAAAAATAAATTGAAGACTAAAATGAAAAAAATATAATAAAACAGCACAAATCCAATCCACAATGCATTGTGAGTGTGTGAATAATGTTTTACACTATTGAAAACCACCCTTCCATTCTAGTTTCTTTTTTAAATTTTAATATCTATAATTATAATAGAAAATGGATGAAATTTATATTAAACTCTGTTATATCTTCAAGACTTTTTACACCTTTATTGATAAAAAAAAAACACTTTAAACTTTCTTTGGCATTATTGTGCATTGCTTTTAATCCACTATTAAGTATAGTTGTGTTTGGTTTATAAAAAATTATTTAATTAAGATATGTTTTATTTTAAATAAACAAAACTGTTCCGATTCTCTTTTTTTAACATGATCACTGGTTTTTTATTTACTCAGTTTTAATAGATTCTTTTCTTATGTAATTTTTTTTAATTTTTCATGTTTTGACATATATGTGTATATCTATATAGATGTTTTTAAGGAACAAATCAAAGTGAAGTCAGGGGAAAATATTTTTAATATTCTAGTTTTTTTTAGATTTATGAGAGAAAGAAGATTAATGTTTTTTTCCTTCATTTGCCTTAAGAGTAAAAAGTCTTTTGCACAAGGCTTCTCTTGTTTCAAGGTTAAGAAAAATGTTGCTACCGTACATATTCAAATATCGCAGGAGTAAATTTTAATTTTTAAATAGGGTTACACTCTTAATTAATTTAAGTACCTGTAGTTTGGTTTTATTATTTAAAAGACAAATATTATTCAAAAAAATATATTTGTAAATTCATTTTCCAAAAATCTTGATGAGGACCAGTCCAACACCGATCTTAATCACGTTAGAGATCCATTGAAGGTGCCAAATGAACCAATTACAAGAGCTAAAGCAAAGAAACTTAAAAAGGCATTGAATGAGTTTGTTCGAAACATACGAGTCAAGATGAACCTAGAGGAGCTTGGGGTAGCAAATGAGTATGAAGGACAACGTCTAATTTATCTAATCCAAATCCAAGTCCTAATGGAGGCTTATGTGTTCGACCCAAAAGTAAGCCTTGTTTGGTCTTATTTTTACTAATGTTACAAGGATTAAAAGTCAACAATTATTCTTCTATTTTGTGTAAGATAATTCAGCCATATCTGATTCTTAATGGGAGAGGATTCTTATCATTCAAAAGAAAAAGTTTCCTAGTCCACCAAGGAAACTAATAGGCAGCAGATTTATTTCCTAAGCTAAGGAGGATTATTTAATGATTCTCCTAATTTATGAAGGGAACTAATTAATTCAACAACTAAGCAAGAAAGAATCATTATTTTATCTAAGTAAAACAAGAAAACCAATCTCTACAAGGAAAAGCTAGAGGGCAGCAAAGGTTTCCAAGTCAAAATTGAGTTTCCTACTATATTTTGAATTTCTAAAGTCGACAACTCTTCCTAGGCATGTAAGGGAGGTTTATTCGGCTATAACACCTGATAAATTAGGGAAATCAGATTTAATATATTTTATTTTCTTTGTTAATTAAGACAACAACTCTGAACCTTTATTTTAATTTTTATTTCGGGCTTATTTAATTAAGGGTTTGGGTTTGATAAGCGGGCTTTATACAAGTACACAACTTGTGTCTATTAGGGTTTAAAAGCTTAAGTTTCAATATTTATAATTTTCTTATAAAACATGAAAGGGTTAGACTTTTGAACAATAAACTCTTTTTTTTTTGCCACAAACTTTGTTTGTGTGTTGGTGAGATATTCACCCTTCTTTTGTTCTCTAAAGGACTGAAAATGAATTATCAAAGAACAACTGATTTCGCGAGGTCATCCTTATACTTCTCATTTGTGAATCAATATTCTTTGGGTGGTGGGGGTTTGTTTCCAATAGTGTTGGGGTTTAGATACGAGTTATCTTTGTGTCACACTTCTATCAAATCTGATTTACTTGGCTTTCCAGGAATTGGTGTCTTAGCATGTGAGTTGCTTGACTGCGTGATCAAAAGGTTTGCATCATTTGATAACAGAGCTTGACTCCATTAATCAGGTTATATCCTTCTAAAATTTTTGTTTCTTGTTGATTCCCCAAAAAAAATTCCTTAGTTTCCAAACTCTTTTTCACCTTGAATTTTCAGCATATAAGAATAGAAAGAAAGAAATAGTCGTTCAAATAGACGTTGATTTGCTCCTACCACAAAAAAAAACTAAACAAGGGGAAATTGTATCAAATCAACTTGAAATTAGCTCAAATTTGATAGTCTGATTATTGGGGTCCTAATTGCATTATATATATTAATTTTGGGGTCAATTTGATATCATTTTCTTAGGAATTCAATTCCGGATCTAATTAGGTCTAATTTATAATATTTTTGCGTCCGCATATTAAACCCTATAATGAATTGCTGAAATTTAATATTCTATCTATTTGGGTTGTAATCGCATTACACATCAAAAGTTTAGCTCATTTGGACATCTCTTACCTTAGGTTCTAGATTCAGACTTAACTTGTCGTAAATAGGTCTATTTTTTACGTCAACTTTGAAACTTGTTTTGTTTATGTTGTTTTCATTCTTGCAATATATATTCATCATATATAACATATTTTGCAGTTTGTTTCCATTGTTTTTGCATACTTCACAATTGGTTTTATTCAAGTCTTCAATTTCGTTCATAATTCAGATAGATTCACTTGCTACTCGCAAGACTATCAATGTAGTTTTGTTTTTTTTTCCTTGTTTTCATGTTTTTTTTTTAATTTTTGATTTGTATACACTTATTTGGATTGCACTACTAAGTTGGTTGTACTTGATGCTGGATTCAGTTCTATAAGAGCCAAAAAAAGATGAGACGAAGGGAAAGCTTAATTTTGAGTGAAACATGAACGATGTGAGGAAATGTTTTTTATACCACTAAGCAATTTTTACAAGTATATTCATGTCTAATTATAATAACACACCACCCCCTCCCGAGGGTGAGTTTTATGATGGGAAACATGTGTGACAAACTTGAGAAGGTGGAGAAATGTTGTAATAAAGCTGGTATAAGTACCTAAGATGTGAGGAAGGTTAGGGCTGATTTGAAATCAAATAATGTCAGTAGGGCCAAAAAGCTAATATGGGCTGATTATGAGGATTTTGAGGAGGACGCTAATGATTTTAGTGATGATGGGTTTGAGGATGAAACCATAGGCTATAAAGGAGGTTTTTAGAAGCCTAGAAACCTAAGGGATTTTGGGAATAAAACTAGGGGCCAATTTGGCTAGAAGGGAATCTTCTGTAACTTTGGGGGACATGATGATATAAATGGTGATTTGGATGCTATCAAATAGAAAATACCTACTTTTCAAGGTAAAAACGATCCCGAAGGGTATTTAGAGTGAGAAAAAAGTGGATTGAATTTTTTATTGTCATAGCTATTTGGAGATGAAGAAGTTGAGATTGGTAGTCATTAAATTTATGAATTACGTATTGATTTGGTGGGATCAGAGTGTGATTAGTAGGAGGAGGAATGAAGAAAGGCCAGTAGCATCATGGGAGGAAATGAACGTGTTGATGTGAAGGCAATTTGTGTCTGGTTATTTATTATAGAGATTTTTATATGAAATTGTAGGGTTCGAATCAGGGTTCTAAGTTCATGGATGAATATTTCAAAGAGATGGAGATTGCAATGATTTAGGCCAATGTTATTGAGTACAGGGAAGCAACCTTGGCTAGATTTCTTAATGGGCTGAATAAGGACATTGCAAATATTGTAGAATTAAACCATTATATGAAATTAAAGGACATGGTCCATATGACAACAAAGGTGGAGAGGCAAATAAAAAGAAGAGGCAACATATATTTTCAGACCAATCTGACTTTATCTTCATCAGTATGGAGGCTAAATCTGAAGAGAGAGGGGGTTATCCAACTGAAACCTTATATGCATGCAAGGGCTGAACCACCTAAGGTTAAAAAAGATGCTCATATGGATGGCAAAGGTAAATCTTAAACTCAACCTACTCTTGATAGAGATATTAAATGTTTTCAGTGTTTAGAAAATGGGCACATTACTTCTTAGTGTCCAAATCGAAGGGTTATGCTTACAAGAGACAATGGGGAGGTTGAATCTAAAAGTGAAGAGATGCCATATTTGGAAGATTGTACTGATGTTAAGATTGCGTATCCTGTTGAGGAGGAGGCCTTAGTTATAAGGTGTGTGTTGAACATGCAAATCAAAGAAGATGATGTAGATCAACAATGGAAAAACATATTTCACACTCGATGTCACATCCAAAACAAGGTATTTAGGAGATAGGTAGTTGTACTAATGTAACTAGTAATACTCTTGTGAAGAAATTGAATCTGAGTTATATTAAGCATCATAGTCACTTACTTTTGGTGAAGAGAAGGTCATTAAACAAGTACTATTTGCATTTTCTATTGGGAAGTACTCTGATGAAGTTATGTGTGATGTAGTCCCAATGCATGCTAATCACTTACTTTTAGGGTGTCCATGACAGTTCGATCAGAAGGTGATTCATAATAGGTTTAGAAATAGGTTCACTATTGTAAAAGATGGTAAAACCATCAATTTTATATCTCTTTCTCCAAATAAGTGTATGATGATCAAATGAAATTAAAAAGAGAATGTGAGGATGAGAAGAGTGAAAATTCATGTGTGGACAATGGTGAGAGAAGACCATCAAATTCAACTAAGTTTATATCATTAATTAAACCGGTTGAAAGTAAAGGTAAAACCCGAAGAGTGAAGAAAGTAAGCTTGTGTGATGATAATAGTGTGGAAAAATTAAATAAACCTAATTTTTACACAAAAAAACTCAAATCAGGTATACATTTTTTCTCTAACAAGTTGACGATCTTACTTATATACAAAGAGGCTTATCTTAACACTAACGATTTTGATTTTGTTGTTCCTAGTATGACTGTTTCTTTGTTGCAGAAGTTTGATGTTATGAGGACATCCTTAGTGGATTACCATTATTAAAGGGAATTGAACATCAGATTGACCTTGTACCTGGAGCTTCAATTCCTAACCGTCCAGCTTTTAGAAGCAATCCTAAGGAGACAAAGGAGCTTCAAAGGCAAATAGATGAGCTAATAACAAAGGGTACATTCATGAGAGTATGAGCCCTTGTATTATGCTAGTGATACTTGTGTCTAAAAAGGATAGGACTTGGAGGATGTGTGTTGATTGTCGCACTATCAACAACATAACGGTAAAGTATAAACATCATATCACTAGGCTTGATGACATGTTGGATGAGTTGTATATAGCATGTATTTTCTCTAAAATTGACTTAAAAAATGGGTACCATAAGATTAGGATGAAAGAAGGTAACGAATGGAAAACAACATTTAAAGCTAAACATGGTTTGCATGAATGGTTAGTCATGTCGTTTGGGCTTACAAATGCACCTAGTATGTTTATGAGGTTGATGCATAATATTTTACGTACATTCATTGTTAAGTTTGTGGTTGTGTACTTTGATGACATCCTAATTTATAGTAAGAACTTGAATGAGAATCTTGATCATTTGCGTAATGTGTTTAGTGTATTGTATAATGAGAAATTGTATGTTAATCTCAATAAGTGTACCTTTTGCATAGAAAAAATTGTGTTTCTTGGATATGTAGTAACTGTACAAGGTATTAAGATTGATGAACAAAACGTTAAGGCCATCTAGGGTTGGCCTACACCTAAGCCTGTAACTGAGGTAAGTAGTTTTCATGGACTTGCTAGCTTTTATAAAAGGTTTGTGAAAGACTTTAGTACTATTATAACACCTTTAACTAAAATTATAAAAAATTCTGTTGGATTTAAATAGGATGAAGAACAAGATAAAGTTTTTAATTTGTTGAAGAATAAACTTTGTGTTGCGTCTGTTTTAGCTTTGCAAGACTTTACAAAAGCTTTTAAAGTTGAATGTGATGCTTCAGGCATATGTATAAGTGTTGTGTTAATACAGGATAAAAGGCTCATTGCATATTTCAGTGAGAAACTTAATACCTGTATATGATAAGGAGCTTTATGCCTTGATGAGAACTTTAAAAACATGGTAGCATTACCTATGGCCTAAA
>Ga0307514_10005065_pt1 | contig 11900 bp, 6 predicted proteins | sample 16_EM_MG_FD_203088 | JGI IMG/M metagenome (GOLD analysis project Ga0307514, IMG submission 203088) | Populus trichocarpa ectomycorrhiza microbial communities from riparian zone in the Pacific Northwest, United States - 16_EM | ecosystem: Host-associated > Plants > Roots > Unclassified | place...
AATCACATACTATAGGCTGAAGTCTGATCCAAGCAATGCCTCAAAGAGGCAGTGGAAAGGTATTACTCGAGTAGAGCTCAATAGCTGGATAGGACTTATAATACCTATGGGGATTGATGGTTGCTCTAGTTGAGGATTATTGGATGCTGCCATTGTAAATACCTATATTTTAAATGACTTCTACGATCATATAAACGATAGTTATCAGGTATGCTCAATACTGATGACGAAGTGGATCTTGAAATCAACTCGTAAACCAAAGCCTAAAGCAGTACTAGCGACCCAAGCGCATATATTGGTGTATATAAATAAAGATATGAAGTTATGAAGCCGATATCATATTTGCAAGGCACGAGCCCTATTCAGATGCTCACAATGTCAGAATTCGTTCTGTTAGATTATATCCTATTGTAGAAAACACCAATGCACGAGTGACATACGGTAGTCTGGTTGGCACGAGTCTCACCGGTCCATGGGATAGTGCTGCTCTTGGACAACTTCTAGTCTGGTACTGAAACGGGAATTTACAAGCGACGACTACCAAAAGAAGTAGTACGTATACCAATTGCAGCTGTGGTAAACGTGCCTTTCACTATATATCATGGCCCTTATCGATATGTCACTCAAGGACTAAAATATCTTTACAACTATGATTCTTCGGCCATAGCTATGAGGTGATAGACATAAATATCACATCGCCAAGATATATACTGTATATTTGGGTTCAGGCTGCAGTCTATTTGACAACATGTGCCAGAACTTGATTGGATATTCAGGAATCCAGATACTAGGGTGCGGTCGAACCCAAAACACAATTAATCAACCATATATTTTTGTGGCGCTGAACAGCATTGGTATCGAGTGCGGTGTAGCATATTCATTCCGACTGGTCACATTATTTTGCCAATGTTCACATCCGAGTATTAACCAGCCTTGCAAGATCTAAAAATTCTTCACCTATAGGATATCCAATTGCTCATGGCGTACTTGGTATTGCCGTATGCAGCGAAACGGACCAGAATTCATTGGTCAGTCTGTTGGAAAAGATACAAGCTGCATCCACCATAGTAAACTGGGTGATGCTGCAATGATCTCGCTCTATTTTCTGGGTGGTTGACGATCACTGTCAGAGAGAATGATCGCTAGTCTTTTTTTCTTTTTTTGAGTCTAAACGTCTGTCCCCCTTAGGCTCTGGGACGGCCCCGTTCCCAGGGTTTGGGGTTTACGCACAGACATAGTACTGCCTCGGGCTCTTCAACATTTTTTTTTTTTTCTTGAGTCTGTACGTCTATATCAGCCTTGGGCTATGAGACGGCCCCGTTCCCGCCCCTTTGAAGATTTGGGTTTGGTCACGGAACAATACGCCGGGCTCCTCAACTGACACTTCCAGGATTCTTCAAAGATGCAATAACATAATCGATGTTGAATGGGTGAGATTGAAATCCATCTTTTAACTGGTGAGTCCCTAGCAAACAGTAGTTATATCTCAAAAAACAAAGTATAATTGGTATATAAGCGAGGCGATTCAAGCAACAAGTCCACTCCTCAACCAGTTCGACTGAACTCCTGATGTTCCTCCAGCCTTGCCATCTCGCCCAAAGGAATTTAAGATGTATATACAACTCGATTAGGTGTGATGTTACACACTGTTCCGCTGCTTCCTGAAGGGGTAAACCATAGGCCAATCCAGACTGAATTTCCGACCCATACTGAATCTCGCAGAGGCTTTCCGACTGGCAATGGTAGGCTCTGGTTTCCATAGTATCAGCTCCTGGCAGGTTGCCTTTGATGGACCGACCCTGCCACGTGCCGAGCCCGCCAAATCGTCGCTGTCTGTCTCCCTCACGGCACCCTGTGCAGACTTTAACCAGTCCTCGTAATCCCTCGTCAGGCTTTCCACATCATGTTGGTACGGAGAGCATGAAAGCTTCTCCATAGTATCAGTGCGCAAGGCAGAGTTTGGGTCTTCTTTTCTGCTGATATCCCACCCATTTGAATTGGGTTCTTCATGGTCGTCGCTGATGGAGTCGTTGCCGTCATATGTATGGTTCTCGAATATCCTGTAATTGAGTGGCTCGGGCTTCGTGCTATCTGGGGTGGTAAGGCAGATTGACGGGACTTCTGCAATTGGATGAGCGAGGTTCTGCGACTCTGGAAATCTTCCCTCATGTCTCAGTGGTTTCGCCATCCCTGGCGGAATGAATTGATGCCGCTCCTCAGTTTTTCCTGTGTTTTTGGATTCCCGGTCGAAGTTCATGGACATTTGCTGGGAATTGACATTTCCGTAGGAGTATTGGACACTATCATACTGTCCCCCGACCGCTATGAGGTCTTGAAAGAGTGCCAGATACATTTTTCTCAGATATGCTGGGAGGCAGACTGTGGATTCACTGCTGAAGGATGATGAGGAGATGGTGTATTAGAACATTTCCGAGAAACAAGTGGAATTTCTCCACGCTTTTATATTCGTCTGTCACATGCATCCCGCATACTTACCATTCTGTCTACTGGGTGCGGTTTTTGTATCCCGCTCCTGGTTTGAATTATGGAGAGTGTGGGGGAAGAAACAATACAGAGCTTGGTATTAGGCAGCTCTGGGATTTCTCAAGTTCCACAGTTTTGTTTACGTGTCATGCAAGACTTCCGTAGCATATGGCGGAGGTCGTATGTTGTGATAGATACATATGAGGAAAGAGGCCCCTAAATCTGGCTTTGATGCGACCATTCGCGATGTGAATTATTTTTAGAGCGTGGTTTCCAGAAATTAGTTCATCTCAGGTAATAATGTTTTTCCGTTTGTGGGGATCAATAAGCCAGTATCTCTGGGAATACACACTACAAAATATAAAGAATACATCTAATTTATGTGAAGTATAGATCTCTTGTCTCCCACACAAGCATATACAATTGGCCATATCTGAGAGTTCAAGTTGTAATTGTTGAATGGACGGTCGAGGCAGTGAGCGTCAATTCTACTTTACAGTACATAGTTGTATTTAATGACATTGCACTTCGGACTCCTTCACCTTTACTTGACAGAAATGGTACTGTATACAGTTGTCTTGAAAAGTCTCCGATGTTCCATGGAAAATGACCCTATTCGATAGATTACCGGAAAATAGAAGAATACAGCCAGGCAATCAGCGGGGAAAAATAACCGCCACATAAAATTGTTTATGGGACCCTACTTCACTCCTTGAAATACCGTAACGCCATTGGCAAGGGAGGGTTAACGCACATGCTCAATCCACCGTGGAATGAGATGACTCTCTTGAAATTTTGGTTCAGTAACAACCTTTTAGACGAAATAAGAAGATTGTGGTTTGGTTGTCTTTTCTCTCCTCTTCGAAGCGTTCAGTCCGCAATTGTAGTCCCAAATCTCCACTGATGTGGAAAATATTTGGACTTTGAAAGCTCCCATGCCAGTCATGAATGCAGAAGAGTACTCTCTTCATTTCCTCAAGTAGGCTGTTACCTTGGTGTAAGCGGTGCCCCCATTCTACACGATAGCTCAACTTCTGCAGGTAGTATAGGCATGTAGGCTTTCCTGCTTGAGTAATGAAAGAGGGTGCTGGGAGATTCGAATTAAGTCATGAGCTCCTAGCTTGAAGCTCGTTTACTCTCCCTGAGGTGGGGAGAAACTGCAGCAGATACATAGTGGCTTGGTCTTTGTCACTAATATGCCGCTAGCTATGGAGTGGCTGCTAATTCTTCAAGATGGTTGCCTCTACGAGGTCGTATAGTCTGGCCAGACTAGCAGATCAGGCTGAGTACTGAGCTCTAACTAGCTATTTCTATTTGACATAGGTTATATATCTGGGATTGAATCTTGGAGTTTCCTGTATGCTTGGTGCCAACCATACTTAGCTTGCTATGATATATGGGTGACTACCTATCCGGAATGCAAACAATGACAAAGTAAGATATTTGATGTACTCATGCCCAGTAATATATTGAATGTAATGAACATGAGTATGGCATATGGGCCAGTCTTGATACGCAACACCCGGAAAATTTGCTAGGCACCCTAGGTTTTACCTTGAGAGTCACGCATTCGTTGGTTTCCCTGTGTGAGACCCTGGTTTGTAATCCCATCCACGTATATCATGTAATGGTGTGCACTCTCATGACATGAGTTGTATGTTCACTCAATTAAACTTAAGGATACAGTCATCCAACCAAACCAGCATGCTACTCTAGTACATGGAACGTACTAACACCAGGCCTAGACTCTAAAGGGTCCCTGATGTCCAAATGAGCAAGCTTTGACATATATCATATACTCAGCATTTTCTCGATGGCAATGAACTTTGTGTTCAAGTCATAGTTGATAGTTTTTTTTGAAAATCATTACTCGTATTCAATCTATGTAGACCATGACTATGACGAGAGGCCGCACCTACTATGTAAGTTGCTCACCCCGGAGCCGGCCTCTGCTCCCTATGCCCCTAGTTCCGCTACGTACATGGTCTCACTGCTGGAGGAAGCTCGCCACCTCCCGGCACCACTCCGGAATAGTTGATAGTTTCTAGTATTATTATATGATATATGCACGTATAAGCTGGAGTGGTCATGATAATATATCCTAATAACTCTTGCGTACATAGGAGACACGGGGGCTCTTGCATATGTGTACCCAGTAGTCAAAGACTACAGTATATATATGGAGTATAAGTACTACTAGCAGACTCCTAGGCTTTACGAATACAAATACCTAGGTACTTAACCTATTCTGAGGCCGTATGCAATCAATATCTACCTCTTGCCTAATCAGGTCCTCACTACCTTCTATGGTTAGTAGTCTTGGCATATGGTTAGTAACCAGACTCTATTGCTAGACACATGTACAAAGTTATGGCGCGTTGGCGCATATAAATATGCAGGGGGGCGCGCCATAACTTTCACCTACGCACTGTATCTCTCATTTATTTACCCTCCACGGTAAATATACTACCTATTGGATATAGTTGATAGCCGTATCTGCGAGTAAGTAGACGGGAGAGCAGAGCGGGAAGGGGAGAGGAAACTGTACAACGGGGAGATGGGGAAGGAAAAAGGACATAAGGAAAAAGCAAAAGGTCTCGTCACCCCATCGATGTCCTCCCATCTCCTTCGACGTATTCACGCATTCGGCTGGACTGGCCATCCCTCAGGTAGCCATCCGCCTCAAGGCTGTCCCGGCGTGCATGCACCCCACCATGATACTGTTGTACCCCAGTCGCATTTCTAACCACAGCATGCACAAGTACTGCAGCCGCATTTCCCTGGAGCTCCATTTTAGGGGCCTCCCGTTGCCTCGGTTCTCTCTCTCCCCACATCCAGGGTTCTCTCACCCACACTCATTCGCTTCGCATGTCAGTAGCCCAAGTCGGACTTGGCCCAGTTCCCACCAGGAGCCCATTGCCACACGGCAGGTCGACAGGATATATATGCACAGCACACGAATGCAACTGACCCAGGTCACTCGGTCATAATCGCCCTCAAGAATCATCCATCTAAACTGATAGCCATTTTTAGTATCCCCGCTTCCCTCCCCTCCTCTTAACGGACTCATTACTCGTGCACCTCTGGTATGACGTGCTACCTGGAAATCCAGGTGGATTCAGGGAAGGGCAGGTGAATCTGCCAACCCGCGCGGTGTGGATAAAGGAGATTATGTACACGTCCCTGGCACCTGACTACCTGTAACCCCACTACAGTCAGCTATCAATTTACTGCTTGAATATGGTCTGATGCAAAAACTAATTGTTTGTACACTAACCTCGACCTAATAGTGGGGATAGTTTCAAATTGATACCTAAATGAGAATACCAGAAGAAAAGTAATGCAGTTTCTAGTCTAAAATGAGGGTCCAGGTAGCTGGGATAATACGTAATAGCAAGCCCACCACTATTACAGTTTAGCCTACATATGTCTGAATTGTCTAGATACGTACAATACAAAGCCTAGGTTGAATAACTGAATAGTTCTATATGATTTAATTGAGACCTATAGTCAATGATGGAAAAACTGGTTGCTCTCTATCCGGACTCACTGTTTTACGAGCGCTTGTTGGAGCAAGGACCATAGACCTTCTAGATTGCATGAAGGAGATCCAGAAAAAACAAACCAATCTTGGAAAAAATGCATTTAGGGTAGGGTGAGTCAAGGCGCATTACCATTTTCCTTTCCTCTTGCCTTGCCTTCCACCACTCCTTTACTTCCCCTTCCGTCCCCTGCCTCCACTTCTGCCAGATGGGAAAGAGGTGGGGCAATTGGAAGCAGATAGACGGCCGAAAGAAGGTTTTCAGGAAGGAGAAGGATGGGGATGAGACCATATAGGTCGACCTCACCGAGTCATTCTTCACCAGGTTGGGCCTCAGTTAAGGGGAGCAAAGGGGGGAAATTCTCAGAAGGCCCCGAAGGCAGAGGATACTCAGGAGCTCGCTCCTGAGGATGTCCATGTCCTCGTCATGACCATAAGCCGATACGAGTACAGATGGGAGAAAAAAAAATATGCGCCTGTTGATCGATAGTGCTTCATGTGTTCTTCAAGCACCACATTATCTACTCAATACAGGCGTTACAATGTTAATGTACAGTACATATTCCCTCAAAGTCTACTGGACACGTCAGGTTGTATAGAGTGGATACTAGATATTCTCTCCTTATAACGGCAAAAACACATCAGCTACTATTGGCGTCTATGACAGGGTATTGCATTTGTCAATTTCCATCCTTACTCACGTTAACGTGCGATCAATCACTGGGTCTGGATCTACATTGATATTGCATACGCGTGCATCACAGATCACTCAGCTGCAACCTGGTGCACAAGGGCAATCACAAACACAACTGGTACACATACTCTAATGCACCCAAGTTATAATTTATTCTTCTGCAATTGTATTACACGCTCTCGTAACATGTACGCGGCATCGATTCTCACATTACAGCTGGGACTTTTCCTGTAATTGCCATCAACAATTGCATACTTTTATATTGGGAGGTTTGCCCATGGTTAAATTGTGGATCTGATGCTCCCCTCTACGCTATCTAATTATGGCGGATTTGGCGTGTATTGGATTACAAGTGGATCACAAGTGCTGTAACCGGCACGGATCATCAGAAGTATTGGCTAACCCACCACAAGCCAATATTGTGATAGATAACATATCTAACACATGTTGTTTCGCTTATTATAGACCGTAACGGTCAGGCTCGGGAGGGGTAGTGGTTGTGGGATGTGTGGTATTCACCTAGAGATTTAGATATACTTCAGCTTGGTATTTTGTTGGAAGACTCCAGCCACGGCCTCAAGGTGTCGAAATTCGAACTGGCTCTGGGCCCCAATCGGCGGTATCGATCTATTACTGATTACAGACTACGTTTCCTAGGCCCGCGCGTTGGTCGTACGGAGCTATATTAGAGTTTATATTCCGTGGTGCCAGACACATACATGGCCACCAGGGCTCGCCCAACGTGTGGTTTCCATACCACTATATCATCCGTGGTAAGTTTTATACATTGAGTGTACTATAAACATGTATTACTACCGACAAAAAGTGACGCCCGCCAACAGATTTAAATTTGTGCCACCAATCATTATCACGTACTCTTATAATTAGAATTGTTGTCATCTTAGTTGCCACTGTTCCTTCTAGATCTAGGCTGTATAGTTGAACTGATTTAAATACAATCCAGACCGACCTCGAATTTATCAGCGTGTATAGTATGTACAATGCAGTTTGGTTGCGGCGGGGGGTTATCTTATATGTACATGATAGATGATATCTAGCAGCATTAGTAATCACTATCTACATACTGAAGGTCAAGGTAGCTGATTCTTATTTATTATAAATGCTCATTACTCATATATGTCGATTTTATGTGTCAGTGGACGTAGGTAGAGAGGTATTGCAATTGTATGGATCGTGGCACCTGCATATAATATCCGCCTCGGCTCCTGTGCAGGACTTCCCTCTTTTTCAAACTCCTCTACCTACATATACATTAATACGAGATCTGCGACCACCTCACTGATAGTGCTCGAAACAATGAGCTACTAGATCTCAAAACTAAACCGTGTAGTTAGGGTATTAGGTGGTGCGCGTTGTGCCACAAATCTATCACAAAAAGCCTTCCACCAACTTTGTACTTGTTACGTCCGTGTGGAACTGTAGTACACTAGACACCGTTTCGAAGCCTAGGCCTACATACTCTAATCACGGTTATTCGAGGGCCATCAAACTTAAAAATGATTGCGCATGATTGAGGTAGGCTCAATAGGCTTAGGAATTTCTCATGTTTCATCACGACTCCACACACCCTATACTTCTCTAATACTCTCTAATGCCAGGGTGCGAGTCTTAACTGATCGTGGCTTGGGGCTGCCATTGATGTATTTAAATCCGGGCTATAGATAAGGTACGAATGGATGCCAAATATATTAACATGGTGAGTGCCGCTATTATGTTATCGAAATCTGGGATTAATGTCATGATATATAGAGGTCGATATCGGTGATGTTAGCGTTCTGTCATTCCTTATACATGGCTATTTCCACTGACCATGGGTTGGGAAAATATGTTTGAATCTGACTTCCATTGTTTTCAACTTGGTTTCTTCATGTCGGTCTGGGGGTGTAGCTGGGGTTACGATAGGTTGGAGACAATTCTGAGTTCCATAGGGATTGGAGAGTCATGCTACCTACTGTAGTTTCCGCCCTCCCCAGCCAACCAGAGTCACATGCAGAAATAGTCTTGAAGCGGCATCGCACAAAATTATGATTTCTGACGAGCTGGCTAGCGCAAGCACGAGCCTAGAACATCAGTATACCTTCCGTATGCGTTATTCTTGCATATCGTCCAGCAAATGCCTACTCCACAGGTTGATCCCTATAGTGCCGTTTGAGCCCCGCCAATATCAACAAAAGTGTTGCTGCATTTGGTGAAGCTCAAGTCTTGGTGAAGTCCTGGACTGAAGATCGATCAGATAGATCTCTAGATCTACTTATTAGGACCATGTCTACAAAACAGTGTGCCCCTGGGCACAACTGAGGACGAGCCCTGGCATAGATTGACCCTTCCACTTCGTGATTCTTCACTTCAGCCCAAATTTTGCAATATTGATGACCAGACTCCGGCTTCATAAGTATCCAGCATTTTGTGTCCTCTGGATCTTGGCATTGAAGGTAGTCTAGCTACAAGTCATAAAATACGGACCTCTCCAGCAGCCTTTTTCACGTTTCTATAGCTTTGCCTTTTGTTTCGTGCAACTAGTAGAGTGTCGTGTGGGAGCACGCCGGGAAAGCAAGACTACCTAATATTTAATGGGTTTGAGGAAGGAGCATTCCTGCCACGGGTCTAATAGCGGGTGATGAATACTTAAGTACATACAGTATAACGGAATATGCAAGGACGTGCTGATGTTAAAGTTACCAGTCTTGAACAGGAACATTCCAGTTTGCCTCTGTGAGAGCAAGATGATCCATTTCCTTGCATCAAATACTGACCTGCCCTGGAGATGTTTCTGAAAGCCGAAAGCTGGGTCATCTGGACTCTGCAATTGCGCATTAATTGCGGCACAATATTGACCTAATCTTGCACTGGATTCGAGTTCTAATTTCACATTTCTCAACTTAAGTGACACCGCCCACCATGTTCAGTCGTCTCTGCCACTATCCTTCTAGCAATCAACTGCAGTCGGCACCTTGTGGGTCTGTAGGCCGTAGAGCCAATCCTCTCCTATATATCTTCACCTTGCCTCCCACCCTCCTACTAAACTCCCAGCTTCCTCACTCCGAGACTTCAAACTCCTCACTGTAACACCTGCCATATTTCCTCCTCCACACCAAGTTAGAACACTGATTAATCTTCGACCCTGAAAAGTGAGCCCGAGTTCCGGTTGGTTTGTTCTCATCTGGATCCCGACTAAGCTTTCACCATAGAAATGTCCTATCAATCACTTCTCAATGATACTCGAAGAGTCGACAGTTATTCTTCAATGTCTATGAAATCATTCAAAGACTCTGCAGCTCCGGACATGATGTCACCCTGGAGTTATCCAGCCCGTGACACATATTCCGGGCACGGCTCGACCCTCGAAATTGCATCAGCGCCATGCTATAGAACAACTTCGATTCCAGAAGGGGGGCTTCACCTTCTATCGCCCTCGCCAGATGTGCATGCCTCAATGCCCTCGCCCTCAAACGATGTGATTTCTCTTACTCTCGCCCTGCCAGCCCACGAGATGCCCCAATACCACTCGTTGCCAGGGACATATCCAATAAGCCCTGTAAATTCAGAGGGCCAAGGGCCTCTAGCCCACGGAGAACCGTTCGAGGTCATGATTAGGGTGGTTTCGAGCAAGGACAAGCGCTTCAAGTGCACCTACAATAAATGCCCGGGGGCATTCAGGCGGCAGGAACACCTGAGGAGGCACGAAAAGATCCACACCGGGGAAAAGCCTTATATGTGCGATGTGACAGTTTGCAGGAGGAGATTCTCGAGGTCTGATAACCTAAAAGAACATCGCCGGCGGCATATAAAAGGGCCCAATTCAGGTGCCCGGAATGTTCAAGTGCCAGGCCTCATAATTAAGTGAAGGGATTTAGATATCGGCTGTTTATGCTTACGTTTTTTTTGTTTTCAATTGGCTGGCGTTCTCACATCTCATTGGGTTTTGGTGTAAGGTTCGGTTTGGCTTTCAGTCGTTACTGGTTAATTAATTGTGGCTTCTTCCTTTCCATGCTTCATTCGTTTTGGCTAACGGCCGACTATGGTATTTAATGATCTCGATTTCACTCTTTGTCTATCTTACCCGAACACTGAATATTCTTTTCTATTATTATTGACCTTTTCCACATTAATTTTGGTGGCACTTTGACAAGGCGGAATACATATTGTTACATATTGTCAGGGTATTGGTTCGGCAACTGGATATTGATATGAATTACATAGGTACTTCGGCGAGTTTCGGATTGGAGGGTAGTCCTTTTGGCTATGGTGGTTTCTGGGTTGGGCAGCAGTGGAGAATTGAGTACTGCTTTGTGCATTCAGGCTGATTGTACGCCGCCACTCTACTCATGGTTTCTCTTGTTTGATTTCTTGATTCATGATGGATACTGGTATCCACTTACCATTACTTACAATTGATTTCTATACATGCTATCCAGCGTGTTGCTTTTTGTACAGGGTTTATGATTTGCGGGTTATAGCTGGATAAGGAAGGTATCTCCACCCATGCACAGCAGCATAAAGTTTCAAAGTTGTTGGACATCGCGTGCAGAACACTGCTTGAGCCACGCCATTCTGCAGCCATTCTGCAATCAATACTGTTCCATTCATATTGGTCTGAGCTTGTATGTTTATGAATTGGGCCGTCTTTGCAGGCTCCCACACCCACCAGAACAGCCCAATGCCCAGGGATTGAGGTCCTACCACACCTGAGTATACCTAAAAGGAAACGTGAGAAAGCTATGTTAACACCTGTAGTGGATACCATTCGCATGGGCTTGCTACTGTCAGTGATTAACACAGGAAATTAGTCCAGTTCAGCTTAACAATGTAGCTGGTCATGTTGGCTGGTGTGGAAAGGACGCATAAAACTTCTGCCGTACAGCACCACGCATTCACAAGATTGTGACCACGTGAAGGTCCTGCGGCAGCGGAACAGCTCCAAAGCTAAGCATCCTCAGCAATACACGTAGCTGCCTAGGTCACCCTCCTATCCGCTGTCTAGGTTTTAGTCCGTGGGTATGAAGCACATGAACCCTCCTTCGGAAAGTAGGACCGCATTGATCACTTTTTTGATGATTGAGCATGCCATCTCCGAATGGGGCTCCCCTTCTCGTCAAGGGTCGGATAGCAGTTGGCAGATTGGGAATCTATACGCCCGATGTTATCATATCAGTCTGACAA
>Ga0307514_10005066_pt1 | contig 11896 bp, 10 predicted proteins | sample 16_EM_MG_FD_203088 | JGI IMG/M metagenome (GOLD analysis project Ga0307514, IMG submission 203088) | Populus trichocarpa ectomycorrhiza microbial communities from riparian zone in the Pacific Northwest, United States - 16_EM | ecosystem: Host-associated > Plants > Roots > Unclassified | place...
CCCAGCGCTTTTCTCGGCGCGGGTCCGTAGTCCGTCGTGTCTTCTCCTTCTTCTGGGACTGGCGTATCACTTCGGTGCTCCAGCCAATGAAAGAATTCTTCAAACCGTTCATCGTCCGTGGGCGGTCTAGGTTCTGGCGGCGGGTCTTCATTGGTCCGGTCAACTCTGGAACTCTCGTCCTCGCCTACGACCCGCACAACCTCGGCTAAAACCTCTACGAGACCTTCCACGAGAACCTGGTAGCCGTGGTACTCATCTAGCCGGTCGAAACACTCCTCCACGACATCACCAGCCCTCTCCACGACATCCTTGCCGATGAGCCGGACGAGGAGCACGAGAACCTTGGTGGCGTCCAGGTCTAGCCACCGCCGGCTCAACCTGCGAGATATCGCATCCAAGGCATAATCGAAGTTTGCCAGGAGGAGGTTTGCGGGAGAAGCGTAAGACGTGCTGTCGGTGATGTACTTTAACCCTGCCAATGCGGATGACGAGAGATGGACGTTGGTGGAGACGGCTGAATGGAGGACAGGATAGAGAACGCGGAGGAAGAGGGATGAAAACCGTGCTTGTAATATCCCGGAAGATATCGACAGGAGTTGGATTGACAACACCGCGTGCAAATAGGGCTGTGATCTGGGTCTATTCCGCGTCTCCTGTGCAGGGGCCGAGGTACCGGGGGCTCTAATGGTCAGAAGGCCGACCTTGTGTTCAATAAGCGTATTCTGGTCGGCCACGTCGGCAGGGGCTTGACTTTGAGTCTCTCGAGTTGGTTGGTTTAATTCGTCCTCCTTCGGCTCGTCCCATAGTTCAGATATGGTCTTCGCCACAGACCGTGCCAATTTTTCAATCCGTTTGTTCCTTCGCCTGACGATTCCTCCCGAACTTGAGTCGAGTGAAACCTCTCCCGCGCCTTCCAATAAACGAGTAGCACACCAAAGCGCAGAAATGGCATCACGGCTCTTACTCTTCCGTCCAACACCGATGAACCACTCGATTGCGAAAACGCACCCTTCGCCAGTAGCCCGTCCCAAGGACCGCAGCATGTGGACTAACGAGTTTGAGGTGTTGCGGGAGTTGATGTTCTTGATCGTCAATTCAGGGAAGGGCACATTGACTGGGCCGGCGTATTCGATGTCAAGAATCTGGGCAACAGAGAAATCTGCAGTGCTGAAGTCCGGTTCACCGAACTCCAGGACGGATAGTAGTACCCATCCCCACTTCTCAATGCCGCCCATGGGTCCAGTGAGTTTCTGGAGGCGAGTAGAGATCGTTGGATTACGCTCCTCTTCATTGAGACCGCGAAAGCATAATCTACAGACGGCTTCAATTAACCCTGCCGTATGCTCTACCTTGGCTTCTGACTGAACGGAGATGAGACGTGGTAGCGAGGACAGATAGTCGGAAGTCATGCTGGAGAGCGTCACTATGAGAGGGTTGTATGTTTTTGTTCCCGGCCGTAATAACTCGGCGAGATGTGATAAAGCTCTGTCAGAGACAGACGTAAATGGTGCATTGGACAACGAAAGGAGGTAGGACAAGAGTAGTGGTTGTGTTTGAGGTAGGGTGAGGTTGGTCGCGGAGAGGACAGCGTAGGAGAAATTGCACAACGCTAGGAGGGCTGATGGAGTTGGATGCGTTGGGAGCGAAGATAGGGAATTCATGGCAATATGAAGCTGGGATGAACTCGCACGTAGCCAGGATTCCGTTCGCTTCGTGGCGTACGGGACGTCGTCGGATGGTTCTCCTGTAACAGGAGTTTGGGCAGATGTACTGAGTTCCAGAAGGTCCTCGAGATCATCAACGCGTCGTATCGCCCCTTCCTCAATGCACACATCGTCGCCAATCGCTTTCACGACGACGCTTTCCATGACGTCGAGTGCTCCGGCAACGATTTCGCCATTAGACCAGCCCTTCCGTGTGGATGTCCCCAATGCGACTTTGACCATGGTGCTAACGACCCCTGGTAGAATCGAGGGGACAAAGTAAGCGGGAGCATAGTCTTCAATCATAACGCGTAATGCTTGGAGGCAAGCGCGTTGAAGGGGGAGGGTGGTAGCCAAGGAAGTCTCCATGACGGATGTCAGGGTTTGACCGAAGATTGGGAAGAATTGGCGGGAACAGGCATGGAGAGCAAGCCTCGCGATGTTTGTCTCGCGACGAGGATCTGGTTTGGTACCTTCATCGGTTGATGGACCACGTAGCAGTCGGAGTAAACACTGCACGGCTGCTTCACGAGTTTCGTCGTCCCTATCTCTTCCTTTGCCCTTGTCGCCGATTCCAATGAAGATCGAGCCACATAACATATAGATCTGCTCCCAAGTCTGAAGGTCAATGGTCCACCACCACACCTCCAGCAGGATACGAAGGACGATCAGGAGTTTTTCGAGTATTTGATCCGGGATGGCAGAGGAAGCGTTCCTTCGGAAGATGGTGGATATTGGGATGAAGACGTAGTGAACTAAGTTTGGGGCGAGACCGCTATCCGAACGCGCCGCTTCAGTGAGTGTTGTGATGACTTCGGATAGTAGTCTTGACACGAGTGGGATGGACGATGGGGAAAGCTGCGAATTCGCGAGTAGCGGGACACATGATGCCTTTAGCTTTAAGCACCAATTTCACTTCAGCCACATCGCCCAGTGAAAATATTACGCGGATACATACCTGACTGAAGAGCGGAGATGGGGAAGGTCTGCTGTTGGTATCAGCGTGGCCGCGAGTTGAGGTCATCAACGGAGATAGAGTCGGTGGCCAACATCCGAGTCAAACCCGTAAAAAAAAAGCGAAGTGAACACCCTGGTCTGCTCTCACAAGATGGGTCCGCTCCAGGCCCCGGGTCCCCGTCCCTCCTCTTCTTTTCTTACTACCCTCAACTCCTCTATCCTAGCCAGGGATGTCTCCCAAAAAAATATTGTTCATAGACTCTTATGATTCGTTTACATTCAAGTAAGTTGCGTTGCTCTATTGAGATGGTAATCGCCGTGTGACGCTCATGTGATCCCAGTATTGCAGCTTTGTGCAGAACATCCATCCCAGGCTGCGAAATCCACATCATCAAGAACGACCAGTTCACAATCCAACAGCTCATCCCCCATCTACCCTATTTTGCCGCGGTAATCGTCGGCCCAGGTCCAGGTTCTCCGGAAAAACCACAGGACGTTGGAGTCATCAAGTATATCTGGAAATTGCCCGATGAAGTACTCCCCCCTGTATTTGGCGTTTGTCTTGGTCTCCAGAGCCTTTGTGTCGAGTTTGGAGCCAAGCTCAAACGGCTGTCAGTCGTAAAACACGGACTGGTCTCCAGGATACACCACACCGGCAAAAACTTGTTCGAAAGTGTCGGCTCCATCGAGGCCGTTCGATATCACTCCCTTCACGTCGACATTTCCGCTTGTTCTGAACTCGAAGAGTTAGCCTGGTCCGACGATGGGCCAGAAAACGGAAGGGTTGTAATGGGCGTTCGACACACCACCAAATCGTTCTGGGCAGTTCAGTACCATCCTGAATCCGTGCGGACCGTTGGAGGGGGGAAGCACATCGTCCAGAACTTCTGGTCATTTGCGAGGACCCGGAACGCTACCAGGGAGTTAAAGCCTTGGGGTCAAACCCAGTCTTTCACCTTCGGACTTCCCTGGCCCCAGCTCTCGATACCGGACGCCCCCGTTCCGAAATCGCCGATAATCATTCCACGAAACGTCAACACCGCGGTCGTTCACCTCCCATACCTCTCTACACCAGAAGTCTGCGAGCTTCTCGGCGCTAGGGATGAATCTTCACCGTTTGCTGTCCTTGATTCCGCCGCCAAACCCGGTCGATTCACTATAATCGGTTCACTATCGCTTACTTCCCTGCAGTTCATGTATCACTGTCGGGACCCGTTCATCACCGTCAAGACCGGCGATAGCACTCGAAAAGAGCAACTAGGTACCAACGACATCTGGTCCTGGATGAAATCCTTCATGCATCAGAAGCGTGGTTTCATCGGTTCTCCTGATATCCCTTTTTGGGGAGGGCTAGTCGGAATTCTCAGCTACGAGATCGGTGTGGACAAGCTCAAAGTTTTGGGCCAGCGCCGTTGGAAAGGGCGAAGGCATCCAGATCTGAATATGGTCTTTGTCGACCGGTCTGTTGTGGTGGATTCGACAACGAAGAACGTCTATGTTCAGTCGTTGTTGTCAAACGATGACATATGGGTGTCACAGACCATCGCTTCCCTGAAGGAGGTCTCTGCCCGTGGTGAGGTGGAGACGCCTTCTATGAAACTGGTGCCAAGGATCACTACGCCGAAGGAATCCTTGTATAAATCACGCATCAGTCTTGCCAAGGAGAAACTCTTTGCTGGGGAATCGTACGAGTTATGTCTCACAGCCCTCAGTCACATCTCGCTCCCTCGAGTTCAGAGCGGTTCCCCCTCGTCTTGGAGACTTTTCCGTAATCTTCGAAAGGCAAACCCCGCTCCCCATTCCGCATATTTGCGACTCCATCCAACCACACTCGTTTCGTCTTCGCCGGAACGGTTCCTCTCCTTCTCTCGCCCTTCCAATCCAGTCTACCAACTTCGGCCTATCAAGGGGACAGTCAGGAAAGGGCCGGGGATCACCCGAGCTGTGGCGGAGGATGCTCTGATAGGCAGTCCCAAGGAAGTTGGTGCGTGCTTCGGGATGTCACGTGATGATTTGAGCGCTTACTCTGCCCATAGCTGAGAACCTCATGATTGTCGATCTCATCACACACGACCTCCACGGGGTTGTAGGTGAGAATGTTGTGGTCAAGAAATTTTGTGGGGTGGAGGAATACGAAACCGTCTGGCAGCTCGTGAGCGTCATCGAAGGCGCACTGCCTCGAACGATTCGCAGTCCCGAGGTGGAGTGGGGACTAGGTTGGGATCTCCTTAGTAACAGTCTTCCGCCAGGTGAATCCTCTTGCGCTTTCTTCCTCACCTTTATGCCAACTCCTGAGTGTATTCTAGGCAGCATGACTGGGGCTCCCAAGAAACGTAGTGTCGAGATCCTCCAAACTCTTGAGGATTCTGACAGAAGCCTATACTCTGGCACTTTCGGGTATTGGTGCATCAGTGGCGCTGGCGACTGGGCTGTCACGATCCGCAGCTGCTTTAAACACGACGACAGTTCTGGCGCCGCAGGTTCAGATGAGGAAGAATGGAAAATAGGCGCAGGGGGAGCCATCACGGCGCTCTCGACAGTAGAAGGGGAATGGGAGGAGATGCACCTGAAATTGCAGTCCGTCTTCAGGATGTTTGGGGCTGAACAGCCCTCTTAATCGCGGTTTTGTGCGCCTATTTATGGATTCATTATTTTCCTAGATTTATGCTGTTATACAGGTTTTATATTGAGGGGACGGTGGACGCACGTGAGACCATCAACGCATACTTAATGTTGGAAAAGAAGCTTAGCACACCACGTTAGGCTTGCGGCTTCCCGCCAAGTTTATCTAAGATCCGTATCGATCAGTGTCATCCCCATACCCGCCTTTACGCTCCCCACAGCGACCAGCTGCATCAATAACCGACTGTCACGATGTCGGAGAACGTCCCACGATTACCTCAGGAACTCATCGACGCCATCATCGACTCCGTTGGATCGGCCAATCGACGGCAGGATCTCCTTCGCTGTTCGTTGGTCGGTAGACAGTGGGTGAACCGATCTCAGCGTCACCTCTTCTCGTCCGTTACGATTCCACCTCGAGATACCCAGACCTGGTGCAGGAAGATGCCCACTTCGCTCGTAGACGATCCCCACAAATTCATCGAGCATCTCACGCTCGGCGAGAAACGTCGGGTCGGAGAGCCTCAGCTGCTCTGGACGGCGAACACGTATGGAGATTCGCTCCGACCACTTTGGAACGTCAAGAACCTCACTCTCATCCGATGGGACGTTGTGGACGTAATGCCGTCCCGAGACCAGGCGGCGTATTTCCCGTTCCGGGAGGGGTTGAAGGAGTTGACGCTTGAGTGCGTGCCGAATGTGAACCTGGAGAGGTTTTGGGAGCTTCTTCAGGTCTTCCCCCGACTTGGCCGCGTCAAGATCAAGTACGGGTGGTGTTGTCCCCTGGAAGAACCCAGTCCACCGGTCGAAGAACGGACGCCATGTGGGGTCAAGGAGCTGTACATCGTCTCTTGCAATGCTCCTTTTTTGGATATCTTCTCCCAATCCGCATATCCATTCCGACTGCGAAATATCTACCTCGAGGACTGTCCCTTCGATTCGATCGACGAATTGCAACGGGTGATCGCTGCTTCCGCTCCCACGCTCGAAGTCTTGGAAATTCGCCATTGCATATACCTCCGTCAGTATAATGACCTCTCAATCCACCCCATAAACTAACTATTACTCAACAGATGCTGAGCAATCCTCCACCACTGTCCAACCTACCCCGTGCCCGAACCTTCGTCGCATCGTTTTCGAAGCCCCCGACTGTCCATGTTACACGCTGGTCCTACTAAACATCTTGGCGACAGTCACCGGACAAACCTCCCAGTTTTCAATCTCCGTCAAGTTCATCCAAGGATATGCGTCTCATCACGATTCACAAGGTGATGCGCCCTCGGTGTGGAAGCTTCTAGACAAACAATTGGTGAGGGTTGGAGAAGGACTTGAGCTTGGGAGCATTCGTGGGTTCAGAGCCATATTCGATACGGTAGCTGCTCAGGCGTCTTTCCTGGCCACGGCCCTACCTACTGCTCATAGGATGGGAATACTGATATTTAGGTCGTGAATGTCGAAGCTCGAATGTGTAAAAGTAGCACAGCGTCCTCTGACATATGGCAGCGGGGTTTGTTGTGGGTCCCGATGTACGATGGACATCGATCAGTTACAATTCAATTCAACTTTGCCATTTACAAGTACACGATCTTCTTGTCAGTCATCCGTCCGTCTAATAGTCACCACTGCCGCCATAGCCCTCACTTCGGCCGTATCCGCGGCGGCGCTTATCGTCATCGTCGTCTCCCAAGTTCAACCTCTCAGCGCCGTAGGTCTCCTTGTCGTCATCGTGATGCTTTTTATGACGTCCTTCCCCGTGGTCCTTGCTAGGATGACCTCCACCACCATAAGAATTGTCACTTCCTCCGTAGCCACTGGTGCCGTACCCGCTCTGCTTCTGACTATAACCTCCACCGGAAGAGTAAGTGTCACCAGAAGAGTAGGTGTTGCCAGAAGAGTAAGTTTTCTCCGACGTCTGATACGAGGGTTGGTATCCCGAACGATGGCTGGTGGTGTCATGAGAACTGTCGTCGTCGTTCCGCTTGGAACCATAACCTCCTCCAGAGCCGCCATAGCCTGGTTGACATTAGCAAATGTTGCCAAGTCTAAGATCACGGCCTCTCACCACTGCTAAGTTCCTCCTTTTTGCCGTAAGAACCAGAACTGTAGTCGTCACCAGATCTACCATAGCTTCTCTGATTAGAGTTGTCATCCGATGCACCATGACGGGTGGTGGTGCTTCCGGAGGTGTTTTCCGATCGACCGTAGGCTTCGTCCGATCTTCCATAGGCACCCCGAGTGTTTTCCGACCGTCCATAGGCGTCGTCCGATCGCCCATAGGCAACCCCGGTGTTTCCGTACGAGCTGCTGTCGGATTGACCGTAGGTGCTTTTTTTGTTACCGTATGAGTCGTCATCGGATCGACCGTAGCTGCTTTTTTTGTTGCCATACGGGTCGTCATCGGATCGACCATAGTCTTTCTGGGTGTTTCCGTAGGATCTGTCATCGCTTCGGTCACCCCCACGGGTGTCTTCTGTCCGTCCGTAGGTGCTTTTGTCGGATCTACCGTAGCTGCCTTGGTTGCCCCCGTAGACATCGTCCGAGCGTTTGTACCCGCTCTGGGTGTCCTTATACGGTTTGTCGGACTGACTGTAGCTGGTCTTCTTGTTATCACCGTAAGAGCTATCGTCCGATCGGCCATAGCTGCTCTGTTTGTTGCCACCATAGGAGTCATCCGATCGTCCGTAGCTGCTTTGCTTGCCGTAAGAAGTGTCATCCGACCTGCCATACTCGTTTCCTCCTGAAACTGTCAGTCTGTCAGAGCGATTGTTGCATGCGTCCATGGAGAGACTTACCACCGCTGGATCTGGGCTGTTGATAACCCCCGCTGCCGTAACCTGCACAGCAATCAGGTTAGACCATCGCATCGAAGGAGACCCTGGTCTTACTCTGCTGGGTGGAACCTCCTCCGTAACTTCCACCAGTCTGCCTGCCAGTAGAGTATCCACCACTATAGCCAGCATTGCTTCCATGGCCATCGGGGCTCTCTCCTTCGCGCTTGTTCTTGCCTTCACGGACACCCGCCTTACTCAGGAAACCAATCGTTTCTTGGACCTTGGAGTGACCCAGGCCCCCTGATGGAGGGTGAGCCAAATGCATATAGGAGACGGAAGGAGCCACCTCACCGAGCCATTTATCAACAACTTCAATCATTTTATTCTGGATCTCAGAGCGGCCGTTGTTGTAGTAGGGGTGATGAAACGCCTCGAGAATCTACCAAAGGATTAGCGTGGCACCATTCAGAGGCCGCTTGTCTCAAGTACCCTGTTGATGACATCATCGGGATTTGAGTCGTTTGACCAAGCCTTCGATTGGATTCAAATTTGGAATCAGTCGAGACAAGTATAGTGTTACCGCGTAACAAACCTCGACGATAAGTTTTACAGAGTGTTCGACAACAACCTTTGCGACCTTCCCGGCGGGCTCGTTCAGGATGATACCGAAGTGGTCCTGTGTGAGGATAAGTGCCGAGCTCACCAACCTGAACGTCGAACACACCTTGGAGAGAACACTGTGGGTTGGGTCCGAAGCATTCGAATCGTTGAATACCTGATACACTCGTAAGTGTTGAGAAATGAATGTAATATTCTAAATTACCTCCCACTGGTCTTCGGAGGAGATGACAGCAGAGGAGCCCTCGCCAATCGCAGAGGTGACCTGTGTAAGCACGGGCTAAACGTTGATTGTGAGCATCATAGCTGTCGGGAACAGTTAACAAAGCGTACTGTGATATATGGAGCGATAACCGTATACACGTCTTAGAGGGGGATGTAAGTGGGCGGAACATTGAACACGACAGCGGTGGCTCACAAGCGTTGAGAGCGTTACTCAGTCCGTCGACCAAATCTGTCAGGCCGGGAATCATCTCCATCTTCTTTATAATATCCCGAAGGACGTCGTCATGGAATTTGAGGACCTCTTTCAAATTTTTGACCACCTCAGGAGGCAAAACTTGGTTAGGGTCGAAGTGGTAGGCCTCGGACTTGCGTTTCATCTCTTCGGCTTGGCCCATCTGGGAGTCACTGTTGTTGCCGCTTAGGGCCTTCAACTTTCCGAAGATGTCCTTGAGGCCAGCCAACGCATTGTTGGTTTGACAAGACTATGGCGGACGTCAGCCAAGAGAACACATGCAAAGGAAAAGCGACATCGTACCATCTTCGCGGAGAGGTCCGTTACACTCGACTGGCTAATCTTACTGCAACCAAATCCGATTTCAGATGAGTTCGAGGGGGTGGAATTACCGAAAACACTTACTCTGTGGTTTCCCCAAGAAGGGAATGGAAGAAGTCCGCACCACCAAAAGTTCCGGTAACGATTGGTGGAACCCGGCCGCCGGGGGAATCGACATAGACTGGTTGGGACGAAAGGGTCAACTTTCCAAGTTCTAGGGCCCCAACGTGCACACCAACCATTATCGCCGACGTGACAGAAGACTTCGTTGTGGCCAAGCTTACGCAAGGCGATCTCAACCCAATTGCTATGAGCAGTGAAGTCCTCAAGGGTATGGAGGCCCTGGCCGAGTAGCCTGTAAGCTTCCCAAAGCTCAGCTCCCTCCCTACCCCCGGCACTGCGGCCTTTTTGGATACACTCGCGGATGGAACGACGGACGAATGCGGTGGAGGTATCCCAACCACGGTCTTCGGTGGCCATATAGTTCTAAATCCGGTGTATTAGTCTCCGTGCCGTCACCAAAGAGCCTTCCGCTAACCTTCATACCCGTGCGAGGGTCAATCTCCAACTCGCGGCGGTCGACCGGAGGGCGGAGCTGCACACCACATGAGTAAACGGTTAACTGAGAACGGTGGGTCCAAACCTTTTGGTTATAGGTCCGAGCGTCTCCTTCCTTCTCGGCATACCCCCTGGCGGGCATCGGCACGTGCGTATTAATGACGAGAACATAGGAAACGCACCTAGGATTGTCGATATGTTCTACAGGTAGATAGACACCGAGGCGGTCCTGGGTTACCTCGAACTCATTGGTCTATTTGCCAAGTCAAAAATATTTCACAGGATCGGCAAGACTTGGCCTTACAGCAAATCCAAATTCCTTAGAGGAGAATCATTCAGAAGTCATGTGTTGGTCCTGTATAAAGGACTCACCAAGAATCCGAGGATCCCGACAATCAAAGTGATCGTATCGCCAGACAACTTGCTCAGACCAGCAATATCCATGGCCTGGTGATAAAGCATCAGATCGTCCCAAAAGTGTCGTCAGCGGAACGACGACGTCGTGCTTACCTGGGAGTAGTCTCGAAGCCAATTTCCCTGTCCAACAAATGAGAATACGTTAGATCGCTCATTCGGCGATTTCACTTACGAAGTAAACACGCTTGACGTCTTCTTTTGAGAACTTTGCCCCACCGGTGGCGGCCGTGAGCACGTTCTGCGCGAACCCGAGAAGTCCGCCACCATGCGATTGGGCGACGGCCTTGACTAGCTCCAGGAGGGTGTTTTCTATATCGCCATGGCGGAACGCCTTGCCTAGAAGTCGCTGTTAGCCGGGGGAGAATATGAAGGTGGGGGATCAGATGGATCGCCGACCTTCGAGATAAGAGAAATCTGGGATATCGCCTGCGCCGAACGCGGCGACCTCAGAAGGTAACAGGACGAGAACGACTGTTAGTACCAGAAACGTCGTTACGATTGCAGATGGCATTGCCGATGAGGTACTTTTTTGCTATCGATGGTGGTTGGTGGGGGAAGAAAAGAGATGAGATAACATTCCAACGGACTTGTCCTTTACTGGCTTGGGATCATCGATCAACCTCGACAATGACGTCACATTTTTCTGTCCTCATGTGTTTGCACAGCTTCCACTCCACCTTGAGGAGTCCGCCTTCTTCTCGTTTGGAGAAGGGTGGGGGCGCTTCGTCGCCTATGTCCTGCCAGTCGTCCTCGTCGGCGCCTCGGTGCGCAAGAGACGCTTTACCCTGCCCCACGAGGGACAAATGGCTCGTTCGTTGCCTCGAGTCTTAGGTCGGGGAAACAATCGCACCATCGTCCTCGGTGCTTTTTGATACGGACACCTCAGTTAGAATCATGTTGGTGACTCCGACCAGAGCCCATCTCTTGCGAAGATGCGAGGTTTTTTGGTGAATAAGCTCCACAGTTTACACCATTCAAACCAGCGCTCAGGATGCGCTCGTACGAAGCCCAGGTACAATATTGAAACCTGAACCCTGTACACTCGGCCCGAGCAACGTGGATGAGGCGTAAACCCATCTTCCAATTTCGAGACCCCCTCGTTCTGTTACCCTCTGTGCCCTCTCATCTATTTCATCCGTATCCTGTACCGTTTGGGGAAAAACAAAATGTGCGCAAATGTGCGCACTATTGTGCGCCGACTCTAAAATTTCTCCCCAAGCCAACGGTGCGTGTGTATGTGCTACGGATCACGTGCTGATGTATGCACAAAAGCTAGATTCTTGTACGAGACCTACGCATTGCGTAGGTTCTGAGCAACTTGTGCAGATGTGTGCACTTGGTCATTCATCAGGAAACATGAAAAACACTTATTTCTCACTTATTACTCGCTTATTCATTAGTTATGACTACTTATCGACCTTATATAATCCAAGTCCATTCTTATGACAGCTTATGACATTTTTGATGGATCC
>Ga0307514_10005067_pt1 | contig 11896 bp, 12 predicted proteins | sample 16_EM_MG_FD_203088 | JGI IMG/M metagenome (GOLD analysis project Ga0307514, IMG submission 203088) | Populus trichocarpa ectomycorrhiza microbial communities from riparian zone in the Pacific Northwest, United States - 16_EM | ecosystem: Host-associated > Plants > Roots > Unclassified | place...
TACCTGAGTCTTAACATATGTATGGCAGGATGGCGCATTTCCCAAGGTGGCAAAACCTCAAGCATTTTAACCACGTCTCCACCACCCATTTCACCGACGGACAGGCATTCTTTGATATACTCAAGGTGTGTATGTTTCTTCTCCTTATTTGAGGCGCTAACTCTTATTTTCAGTGCATTCTTCCTTGTGTCGTCGATTTGCTGCCACGGCGCTCTGCGCTGGTCCATTGCATCCGTGCGTATACGTGTTACAGGATGTTGATTGACCTTCAGTGCATGACGGAAAGTCGGCTCGAGCATCTAAGAAATGCAATCGAGACATATCAGAAGTCGTGTTTGGTGAGATAGATCCTCACTATGTCAGGCAGGTCATTGACGTGTTTGCATCTCTAGGCCGTTGAGAAAGAATATGGTAAAAACTTCGATTTTCTCAAACAACATGCGACGAGCCATGTTCTACAAGAGATCAAGGATAAGGGAACAACTGGGGGGTATTCTACTCGACCAGGAGAAGGTTTCCAACAGGAGGCCGCTCAATCATTCAAGCAAACTAACATGAAGAATGCCGAACATCAGGTATGTTCTTCGTCAATTCTCAATGGAAGGAGCTAACGTCACCTCACGATATCAGATGTCAGTACTTGATGAGAAACACGAGGCTATTGCTCGAATTCGGATGCTCGTTGATGGCCAGCAAGAGAATGCCGTTGCCAACTGTGACGACATGAAGGACAGCTCTCAGCCTGCCAGCGAATCTCAAGCATGGCATTTTGGCTCACCTGATGGAAAGAAATTGGTCCTTCGTGCCTTCCTCCGTGATCAATGTGCATATCCTCTGCACTTTAGTAACTTTGATGAGCACCTGCGGATGTTCATTGCTGCCAACATTCCAACCGAAGCTTTGCGATATGAAGATAATATATATGTGAGTGGCCGCCGATTCCTAATTTGTTGGCTGATGCTCATTTTAATATGCCAGATTCAAGAGTTCAAATGTCTAACCCTTCGATATCAGTCCTTGGATGATTGGAGGATGGGAACAGACATCATGCGCTGCAACTCTGATTTCCATGGCCGAAACCGGCATGATTGCATCATCGTCGATGGATCCAACCGATCTACAGACTTTGCGCGGCTGGCAGCTTTACTCCGTTGCTGGCTACCATCGGGGACTATTTTAGATCTTGTTCTTATTCAGCGAACATCCCCTAGTCGATGGCGACCAAGCACAATGTGGGATGGGTGCCGGGTTGTTGAGCAACAGCAAAGAACATCCCTCATTCTGGCCGAATCTGCCATTCGGGGAGCTCTCCTTTGTCCCATCAGCAACGACGACGACGAGAAGGCTTTTTATGTAGTTGACACAGTTGATGGGGATATGTACTTACGGTTGAATATCTAGTTTACATTGATTTAACATTGATATCAAATTCTATAAGCTGCAAAAATCTACTGTTGGGATGTTCATGGGAACAGTTTCATATCAGGACCTATAAGAATTTCCGAGGGAGCATATCCAAGGTTGGGGAGGGTGAAAGGCTCAGATCAGGCTCGTCAGGCCCTTCGACACCTATGATAGGACATTCAGGAGTCCCATCAACGCTGATCACATAACTGAGCCAGGCTGATCAGGCCTGACCATGGCTGGCCCAACTATATTAGGCAACACACCGATACATATTGGGCCTGGCGGTAAGTTATACGCCAGAATCAGACCATTTATGACTACTGAGTATATCTAATACAGGCTGATCTGGTCCCTAACCTCCCCAAGGCCATATTGGGGTTTGGTGATTTTTCCGACATACTTATTGGAAGTATGTCATCTGTGAATCAAAAAAAGTCATACGATGAATGCATGACGATGTGCAACAAATAATCAGTTGTAGCTAGGAGGCGGTTCGTCAGGTAAACGAGGCTGCTGTCCTTTCAGCGCCTCCATCTCCATCCGCAAGTGCTCTACTTCCCTCCTCAAATCATCACTGTGTGGAGTAGCGGAATCCGTTCGCATGGTACTGCCAACATTGGTGCTACTCTGCAAAGCACTGGCCAAAAAGCTGTCCCGAGGCTCTGTTGAATTGGTCATCGCGGCTTGCATTTTTTTCGAAGGCCATGGCGATAGGTCAGGGTTAGGCTGCTTGGACAATGAGGTAGTTAATGGCATCGCATCCGGCATAAGTGGATTAATCTCCTCAGTAAATGGTGTAATAGCGTATGCCTCTGTGGTCGCTTGTCCCCCGCTTGCGCCTTGCTTTCGGCGCCGGCGGAGGAAAAGGAAGACTCCAACAGAGATGAGAAAAAGCCCCGCTAATGTTCCGAAGACACCTCCCAGGATGCGCGCGAGCTTGCTCGACGGAGAGCCTATCGAGCCGGCGGGCAGTTTTATCGTGACATTAGGTAAGCTACAATCATTAAATCTTGATCTTGGATAAATGAGCAACAAGGTTAACTCACGTTAAGGCAAGGAATGCAAATGAAGCCCCCATTGCAGGACTCGCAATACCAATTATTGGTATCCCTTCATCTGCTGTGTATGTTGATGGGTTTGCTTTCATAGTCGTCTTCATAAAGGGCCTTCTATGGGTCATATCGATCAAAGCGTTCCTTCCTATCCTTGTTGTTGCGTTGAAAACACTGGCAGCGGCGAAGAGTGTCCAATCTACGGTTTGTTGTCGGTGAGATAATTGAATCACAAGTGGTTACAGGAAGACGTACGCGCTTTGACAATGAGAGTTTGACTACTGTCGAATGGTAACCCAAAGGTCTGCGCTATAATAATAAAGTGACATCAGATGTAACATGTAGCTAAAATATAAAACAAACCCCTCGAACTCAGAGTGCTATACCAGGATGCCTGTGTCTCATAGATCTGCAGTCACATCATCATTGAATGAGGCGCAAGTCGAACACACCGATAAAACTCACATCGTTTGAAATAATATCCGTTCCGATCAACTTCGGCGCGTAAAGGTTGTACAACAATCCCCAGGAAGCGTTGTTCCCATATACAGACATGACATGGTCCGACGACAGTGCGAGGCTTTGCCATTGTTGTGCGTAATTGCGTGCTGTGTTCTGTGGTTGTGATTGTCAGTCCTTGTCTTCCGATAAAATCGGGAGGGATGGATCTAGCTCACCAGATAGTGTGACGTTTTTTCAGGATCCGCCCCATGGGGCTCAAGTGCTTTGTTGATCATTCCCATAGAGTAGATCCCCATGATACCCTTCAATGCAAGATTCGACGTCGCACCAACTAATCCATCTGCTGTCATGCTGATAGATATTTTTTTTGGGTTCAGGTGCACCGCCAAAAGAAACTCAAGAAAATAAAACGCACTACCCGTTTGGCTGCAACGAAGTTGTTACCAAGAAATCCGCCCAGTCACTCAAGAGCTTGTAATATGTCTGTATAAGCTTCCCTTCACCCGATTTTTGTGCATGCACCAATGCCATGACAAGCATTGAACCGCAATCTATTCAGTATTGTCAGTGTCACGATTAGAAGGGAAACAGGGTAAATTACTTTCGACGGCAAAGAAAGATTGGTCTGTCTTGTTGCCCATGACGTTCGGCCAGCTATTTCCTACGTTGATGAGTTGAGAGAAAGTCTATGATAAGTTGAATTACCTAAATCCGGAGCTGCGTATCCTTTATTGAACACTGATGAAGAGGCTTGCAACTCAAACAGTGGTTCAAGCAATGTACCCGCGAGTGATGCGTTGAGGTAGAGGAAAGCCGGAAAAGAAGCGTACATTGTTTCCACGGAATTGACACGTCTGTAGTTGGGGAATGTAAAAATTCAACACCATTAAGTAGGAATTTAGAATCGGAAATACAAGGAACATACGAAGAACTCCCGACGTCCTTCATAAACACTCTCAAGTCGTCCACTCCTGCGAATCGTCCATTGGATAGTCTTGACGTCGTGAATTCGATTGAGCCGATTGTTTGTCTGAGGCTCAGGGCGACCATATCCGTGATATTCATGGCGGTTGAAGGGGGTATCGTGACGCTGGAGGAGATAGAAGCAATATCCGACATGATTTTGTTGTCGAGATTGACAGCGCGAGAAAGAGCAGAGGCATATCCAGACAGGAAATCGTCAATCTTTTTGTTTGTTATAAAACGAAACGAAAAGACGAAGATAACAACGCTCACCACGTCCCCTACACTACTCCACCTCGTCCACCACAATGAACTCCTACTCTGGAACATTCCATCTTTCATGTATCTTACGACTGGGTCTCTGACTAGCCCCAAGGCAAAAACCATTGGTCTGGAAGTCTGGCTTATGTTACCTAGATTCAAGGCATATGCCATCACTGGCAAATTACGGTAGATTTCTCGGTATACCGTATCAGAAGTGTTGGTCAGTCTGCCGGTAGAGACAAAAGCAAGACGGCATGTGGCAGAGGAGCAGGTTTGCCATGTCGTCGCGACTCCTGGGGTCTTGTCATTGTGTCAATGTTCAAAGAAGAGGCAAGGTGGCAAATGACGGATGCACTCACTCCAGTGAAACCAAAATACATGGTCCCATCCTCTGCCATGTCATTATTCTCCGTTAGTGCTGTGATGGAATTTTGTTGTGTTTGGTGATAGATTGATTTTGAAGTTCGAGTGGTATTCCAAATGATGCGTTTTGTGTTATCTGATGATAAAAATTCTAGAGGATATTGTTACAAGTCAGTAAGATGTGAGTGGGAATGCCCGGCAAACTTACGCCCAGTAACATCTGAATAGAGTTGGACGGCATGAGGGTTTCCGTCTGTTGACCAGACGTCGACAGCGAAATAGACAAAAGGTAATGAATGGAGTGTCCAATCATTCGGCTAAGATAGTTCAGTATGGGTTTCAAGATGGAATAGGAACTAGATTACCTCGATTGGAGAGAGGTAAGTCAAGTTAACCCTTACAGGACCAGCATCGAGGGTAAAAATAGTACGGGTAGGTGTAATATCAATCCCAACTGTGTTAGCGGAGGTATAGTTTGCATGGTAACCTTGGAGCAAAAACCCTGAACCGTCAACACGGATAGTGACAATCCAGCTGAGATCCTGCAATAAATTATTCAGTAGCTTCCAGCGAGAATGAAAAAAAAACAGAGCTTACATGGTTTTCCCTGAAAAAGTTGGGCCATATGCCGGCTGGTGTCGATGATAAAACATTGTACGCATTTATCCAAGCATTGAAGTATGGTGATTTGTAAAATAGAGGAATAGGTGCCGAATATGTTGAAGCATATTGCCCGTAGGTGATTGGAAGGAGGTTGAAAAGGAAAAGATTTATGAAAGAAAGCCTGTGAAACATGAACTTAGCGCTCAGTGGAATATAGTTCATAGAATGGTGTCTATGAAGAGAGAAGAAAAGACTGCTTAGTTACAAAATCGATGAGAAAAGATCCATCATTCGGAGATGCCTTCGCTTAACCCAAAGTCACTGCCGCGTTGCTGGATACCCGACATCTGCCTTACAAGCCGCGTATCTCAGTGCACGTATTGCTGGGCAAATAATGTTAAATGCAGGTGGAATTTTGCTCGTCGAACGTAAGTCGCACTGATACAACGAGATGGTCTTTTGTTGCTCACGAATGGCTTTCGGGGATCTCATCCTTCTTGTCAACGAAACAGCAGAGGTCTAATTCGGTGGGCAACATTCAAAGTTCAAATGGCTAATGACCATTGTCTCTATACAGATGAAACTCACTACATTCCAGTTGACATACAAAGCAATCCTCTTCTCAACAAAATCACTGATGAATTATATGGGCGTTTCACCCTGACACTATGATAGACAATCAAGTCCCCTGTGGAGATGGATGAGAATTCAAGTTAAAACAAGGGGAATATTACAAGCTTACATAGACAATTCTTTACTGCAAGACGCAAGATGCGCGCTAGTCGTTTCGGCGCGTAAAATATAGATATTTATTTACATAATTCTGGTATTTTCTTGTGCACGACGTCATTCTTTCGCATCAAATTCCGTGCTGTCACGAGTGACACCTTTAGCACTCTGACACCTTTCATGCTATAACAATTGCTTGATTTATACTCCATTCATTTCTTATATTTTGCTGGGTAATACTTGACAGTTCAAATTACCTTTTTGCCCTGTCCCACACGTCGAAATGGGAGCTTGCATCTCCTCAACAAGTGCGTTTGACATATCAGACGGGGACATTGCACTGCACCAAGAGGCAGAAAGGCAGCTTAAAGAAGTATGTCGACTCAAGTCAATAGTAGCATGGGAACTTTCTGAATCCTTTCATTGATAGGCAAAAGCCAAAATGGCGACTCAGGTCAAGGTACAGACGACGTACATCTTTTTCTTTGGTCGGATGGTCTGACACATGAGAACTGGTTTGTTAGGTTCTACTATTGGGTTCGGGGGATTCGGGAAAGTCAACAATTCTGAAGGTATGTTTTTCCCTTTGTTTTCATCAAGATGGGATAAATTTCGTCAAAATTGCATCACCCTGTTCCGCGATCTAACGTTGACGTCCTTCTCTGCGCTAGCAAATGCGATTAATCCACAAACTCCCCTTCAGTCCTTCAGAAATCGAGCATTATCGACAACTCGTCTTCGAAAACCTCACGCGTGGGCTGCGCTATGTTCTTGACGCGATGGTCGAAATGGGATTGGCAGTTTCCCCTGAGAATATGGGTTTTGTGAATATGATTGATGATACGCCAGAATTGCACGACGGAGAGCCATTCCCGATCGAGTACGAGGAAGCGCTGAGTAAACTCTGGGTGGATGATAGTGTGAAAAAGGCGCTGGAGAGGGGGAACGAGGCTGCTTTGCCGGAGAAGTACGTTGATCCCCCACGTGATTCTTCCTCTCCGCAGGCAAAGTAAAAACTAAAACCAAAACACACTAGCCTGCCTTATTTTTTTGCATCTCTCTCGAATTTCTTTGCACCTAATTACCAGCCAACACCTCAAGACATAATCCACACACGTGCGCGGACGATAGGGATAACGGAAACGACATTCAAGCTCAGAGAGCACGAGATGCTCATGGTTGACGTTGGCGGTCAAAAGAGCGAGCGGAGGAAATGGATTCACTGTTTCCAAGATGTGACCAGTATATTATTCTTGGTGAGTCTGAGTGGGTACGATCAATGTCTGGTGGAAGATAAAGAATCGGTGAGCATTTTCTCCCTTCTTTTTCGTTTCTTTTCTGGGCTGATGACATACGTATAGAACCAAATGCAAGACGCGATGACAATATGGGATGCTATTTGTCATTCGCAGTGGTTTAAACAGACCTCCATAGTCAGTTTTTCCCCGTCACTCAACCATGACCTCTTACATATCCTTCCTTTATGCTTCAGATCCTCTTCTTAAACAAATACGACCTGTTTCAGAAGAAAATCCCTTATTCCCACATAAAAAACTACTTCCCGGTGTGTTCATTTCTTGCGTATCATGAACTAACTCTAATCTTCAATCAAAATTTTCCACCACTCGAATTCTGATGGATTTAAACTATTCAAATGTACTAGGATTACGAAGGCGAATCGGAGGACCTTAAAGCTGGGCTGGATTACTTTAAGCGACGATTCGCACGGCTTGCACAGAAGGCTGGTCGGTCGAAGGATAGAGAGATTTATATCCAGTTGAGTTGATTTTTTGACAGAATCAATATGCTATTAATTGTTTTCAAGTGTGACAACTGCCACAGATACAGACAATCTGAGAGTGGTAATGGCTGCTGTACAAGAGTGAGTCTCTTTCCTTTTCTTGTCCACTTTCCCTTTCTCCTTTATTTTAACAACAAGCCTTTTTTTAAATCATATCATTACCCCGCGGATCTGACGAAACGCTTGAACATTACCTAGCATCATCGTTCGCAGTCTGATCAAGGACGTCTTCCTTTAAGTTTTAAGCTAGCACCGCCAGAGGCTCTACTTGGCCGAACCTACTATCTAGATCCATGGCTTAATGCTTTTCTCATGGTCTTTTTCCTGTGCTTTTCCTCTCTTTTGAGTTGGAAGCTACTAGCTCGGATTTTCGTTATCTTCAAGTGGCAGGCTCATCTGCTGTTTGTCCTTTCTTGCTTTGATTTTCCTTTCCCCTGCTGAACACACGGAACTGATGTACATTGCTTCCCTATTTATTCCGATCTATCTTCTTCCGGATTCATTACAACAACACTTGTAACAACACGAAAATTCTCGACGCATTTGACACTGAAAACGATCACAACAATCGAAACACTCGAAATACACCGCCATCATTCTCCCCATCCCCTAATCCTGGCGCTTTTGCCCGTGATTTGAACCTTCTGCTCGAATGCTCTGATGTCGGTTATCGCCCTCCCGTCTCGGACATGCTTTACCTCGTGTCGTGATGTCATCATTGTCCTTTAAATTTTCCGACCTATCGTTCGGCGCTCTTCGATGTTGGCCGTGCCTTGTCTATTGGAAACACGAATGAATTTCAATAAACCTACTTGGGTGATGTAGTGCGATTGTGAGCAAGAATGTGAGTGATTTGACTTTTGCTTTGAGTTTCCGCATTTTCCTTCCCCAATACATGCCCGAGTCTCCGGCAGAAAGATGTTTCACTTTTTCTAGATCAAGGGGCATCATGACGCCAGCGCTATCAGTATTTTTGAATGATTGATCAGAGTTGGTCGTCCGACGCCAGTACTCTGTACCACTGCGGGTGCAGCCGTCCTTCGTGTTGAATGATATCTGACCATGTTTCTTTTATTCCAGATACGTGGAATTATGCTTTGATGCTCGGGTCGTGCCGCCCTTCCACAGTTGACACCGACTCCGAAATTAGTGGCCATCGCAGGCCTGTTCAGTGCCAAAAATGTGTTAATCCATCGTAACATTGATCTTCACTCGTGCTCATTACTGTCCAGTTCGCAGACCATACTGTTCCCGAAGGTTTCGCTTGCTCAAGCTTTTGGACCTTGCTGTCCCACGACTCTTTCATTGCACCAGTGCATAATCTGCCTTTGTCGAGAACAGAGCTATTTTCATTCAACTTGAGTTCCACGTAATCATATTGTAATCATCGTTATTCAATATCTCCTATTATCTAGGCTTTGTCTTTTCGATTTCTTGGTTCTCACTCTAACTCCGCTTAGCAGTGTTAAAAATTTACATAGCAACTAGCTTTGTAGTACAATACCTGAATTTGCTAGACATATATTATTGTTTCCCTGCTTGAAAAGATTCAACTTCTTGGATCATATTCCGTCAGACAATGGTCCTTGGAATTCGACCAGGTCATTTGGAGTACTAGGAGTACGTGCGTGGCCTGTGATCAGAGTCGAGGGTCTGCATGCGCGCTTGGTTGTGACCTTTATGGACTCAGAACGTTTCAACCGTCAACTCATGTCACGAATGACCAAGTGATGGTGAAAGGCGTTTGTGACGTCTCTCTTATTCCAGTTGGCACTCTGGGGCGATACGTAGGTGTTTGGAGAGATTGCATATCAACATTCTTCACACCGACTGGCAATCATCACATTGTAAGCAAGCCATTAGCCGCTACGCCAAAAGATTCGATAGCAGAAGAGTTACCCCAGGGCTATATATGGTGAGTAAGGTGACCAACAGTACTTACACACATCTCACAATCCCGCATAGATCTTGAAGAGCTTCTCACAGAATGTACATGTGCATCCCAAATTTGTTCAAATCCGAGTCGTTCCAAATAAACGGATTGATGCTCCCTCAATGGAAAATTTCATAAGTGTCAAGGATGATTATCAGGGTGTTGGGAACCATTGTCAAAGGCGTTTATGAGGGAAAACTGGCATAGCTTCTCAAGATCTCACTTGTGCCGCCAACTCTTTGGTCCCATTAGAGGTTGTATCCGACCATTGGAAGTTTTTTGCATTCACCTACGCACGTTACAAGTGAGACCCAACGAAATATTTCACGGACATTTTGCCAACTGACGACGTTTCTACCAAGTTTGAAGACTATGTTAACATGGTCCAAATCCTCTTTTCTATGGTGCCTGTCTTGGAATGTACTCGTCTTCGTCAGTGGTCAATACGCGTCAACTTATCCCTCACCTATCCCTCTGGTAATCAAATCTCCTTATTTTAACATCTGGATTGCTTCCAATGATAATTTGACAACGCCCGGTGGAGTGTGGCCAAAGTTTTTTAGTGGACCGGTAAGCCTAGATTTCTGCTTTAAGTTTCTACACGATTCTGATGAATGGTATACTTAACAACACAGAATGTCGGTTGGATGGGCGACATTCGTGTTGACGATATAGCGTATATCTTTCAAGGTGGCCGCTCGAACTTGAGTCATACCATCGCCACAACGGTCGGTGCGTACATTACACCCACAAGATCTATCTTTACTATCGATGCGGGGCCGGTTCGGCTCAACCTTACATATCTCACCCCAATTGAGGTTCGCTTTTCCTGTTTTGCACAAGACAACCACTTAGATATAATAAAAGTTAAACGACTGGACGCTCCAATCTTTCCCCTTCGCTTACTTCGCTGTCAATCTATGGTCAATGGATGGGAGGAATCATACCGTCCAACTCTACTCCGATGTAACAGGCGGTGAGTTCAGTTCAGTCCTTGACATATCATTTAAACCATGAATCACTCCTGCCTACGCAATATAGAATTTGTGTCTTCGAATACCACAAATCAGATTTTATGGAATACAACTCAGACTTCACATTCAATATATCACCAGATTCAAAGGTCTACTCCAGCGCCTTTGACAGAGAATCAAGAAATGTCAGAGGATGGAATACTATATTTTGCGACAGTGGCTGTAGGTTTCACGTTTGTCAATAACCCGGATAGGAGTGTAAATACCCAGTATATTTAGGCCACGGGATTGACATGGCAAACTGCCTCTTCCAACACAAGCCGCAATGGTTTCTTAATTAACGGATCTCTGGCCAATACTTCAGATACCAATTACCGTACGATATCCCAGTGAGTCCCTGAGACCCCAATCTACCAGTTATCTTTCGAACCAAGACTTGAATAGGAACTGGCCTGTAGTATCCTTTGCCATGGACCTCGGAAATATATCTTCAACTACTTCTCCGATCGTCTTCGCCCTTGGGTTGGTCAGGGATCCAGTGGTTACATACCTCAGAAACAACTCGACACAAAGTAGGAGTTCGCTTTGGTGGAGTCGATGGAACTCTGTAGGTGATGCTGTAAGTTGGCTTGTCACAGTTTCTACCACGAAATAAAATTCACTAACCAGAACGGTATCCACCTACTATCTAAAGATTGACGCATTTCTCTCCGACTACCCATCTGCGCTCTCGCGTGCCATCGCGCTCGATAATAGAATCATGTCTGACGCTTCCAAACTGAGTTTGTCTGCCAATGCATCTGTGGCGTATAGGGACCTGCTGGCGCTTAACCTTAGACAAACGATGGGTTCGCTTGAGCTTACGACTTCGAGATGGTCTAGTGGGAAGTGGGCCGGAATGAGTGACTTGAGGGTGTTCATGAAAGATGTGGGGAATTCAAGGTTCGTATCATATGCGCTTTCGGTTGTGTTTTACTTACCCCCTTCCATACATTCAGACGAGTAAACCCAGTTGAAATACTTTATGCCTCCTTCCCTGCCTTCCTCTACCTCAACGCCTCGCTTGCTGGTGCACTCCTTCAGCCGCTTTTGGAATTTCAATCGTCGTCGAGTCTATATTCAAAGGGGTATGCAGCTCCTGATTTGGGTACGGAAGCCCTTTTCGCCCTGTTTCTGATTATGTCGATTGAACTACTTTGTTTCGTACGTAGGAGCCAGTTGGCCGAACATTCAAGGAAACAATACTGATCAACAGCTTTATTCTGTTGAAAGTATGTACTCGCAAGGCTCACAAGCCCCTTCCGCGACACTAAACAAGTTTATCCTAGGTTGCGGCTCTATGCTC
>Ga0307514_10005068_pt1 | contig 11896 bp, 9 predicted proteins | sample 16_EM_MG_FD_203088 | JGI IMG/M metagenome (GOLD analysis project Ga0307514, IMG submission 203088) | Populus trichocarpa ectomycorrhiza microbial communities from riparian zone in the Pacific Northwest, United States - 16_EM | ecosystem: Host-associated > Plants > Roots > Unclassified | place...
CGGTAGCCGCGATAGCAGCTGCGCTGCGCGCCGGGGTGAGCCGGTGCCGACCCGTGCGCCCGCTGGCAGAGTGTCGAGGGTGAGGGCGTCGCGTGCGATCAGGGCGTCGCGGGCATCCGCTCGCTTCGGCACCGCGCCGATGACGAGCCCCGACATGGCACCGGTCGGCAGGTCTTTGAGGGAGTGCACGACGACGTCGCACTCCGCGGCGAGCAGGGCGTCGCGAAGCGCACTCGCGAAGACGCCGGTTCCGCCGATCTCGCTGAGCGACTCTGTCGAGGTGTCGCCATGGGTGGTGACGGTGACGATCTCCACCTCGGCGCCGCGAGCGGACAGCGAGTTCGCGATGGTCTGGGTCTGGGCGAGGGCGAGGGCGGAGCCGCGGGTTCCGACGCGCACGACCGTCACGGCTTCACCCCCGCGAGCGCAGGCTTGAAGCCGAGGCGCACGTTCTCGCAGCAGCCGGGACGGCAGGTGTCGTACCAGGGTCCGAGCTCGGTGAGCGCGGGGCGCTCCTCGGTCGGGGTGCCGTTGACGCGCTCCATGACGAGGTCGATCAGCCCGCTGACATAGGCCTCGTGGATGCCGGGGGTCGGCACGCGAACGGCGAACGCCCCAAGCTCTTCCGCCGTCTCCATCGCCTCGGTGTCGAGATCCCACTTCACTTCCATGTGATCGGACACGAAGCCCAGCGGCACGATCACGAAAGCCGTCGTGCCGTCGGCGGCGAGCGCCTCCATCGCGTCGGAGATGTCGGGCTCGAGCCACGGCTGCGTGGGCGGGCCGGAGCGCGACTGATAGACGAGGCTCCACCCGACACCGGGGTGGTCGCGCATGACCACCTCCGCCACCGCCACGTGCTGCCGCTGGTAGGCGTTGCCCTCCGGACCGCTGCGCTCCGCGTCGGCCGTTGGAATGCTGTGGGTGCTGAACAGCACGTGAGTGTTCTCCGAGGGGATGCCCTGTGCCGCGACATCCTGCAGTCCCTGGCGAACGCCGTCGATGAACGGCTGCACGAAACCGGGGTGGTCGAAGAACTGGCGGATCTTGTCGATCTGGATCGTGTCGCGCAGCCCTGTCTCGTCGAGGGCGATCGCGTAGTCCTCGCGGTACTGCCGGCAGCTCGAGTACGAGGAGTACGCGGAGGTGCCGACCGCGATGAGCTTGGTGAAGCCGCGCTCATTGGCCTCGGTGATGGCGTCGCGCAGGTACGGATCCCAGTTGCGGTTGCCCCACAGCACGGGAAGGTCGATGCCACGCCTGGCGAGCTCGGCCTCGAGGGCGGCCTTGAGCTCGCGGTTCTGCTGGTTGATCGGGCTCACCCCGCCGAACGCACGGTAGTGGTGCGAGACCTCCTCGAGGCGCTCGTCGGGGATGCCGCGACCGCGGGTGACGTTGCGGAGGAAGGGGATGACGTCATCCTGCCCCTCCGGGCCGCCGAAGCTGGCGAGCAGGATGGCGTCGTAGGCGACCGGCTCGGTCACGTGCTCGGCGCCGGCCGCCGCCTGGGCGGAGGCAGCGTTGTCGACCACCGCACTCTGCTGGTTGAGCCTGTCGAGACCCCCGTTGCTGATCGTCACGACAGCACTTCCTCGATCTCACTGACCTGGATGCGACGGCCGGTGTAGAAGGGAACCTCGCCGCGCACGTGCATGCGCGCCTCGGTCGCGCGCAGGGCGCGCATCATGTCGACGAGGTCGGTGAGCGAGTCGGACTCCATCGGGAGGATCCACTCATAGTCGCCGAGCGCGAATGCTGCGACCGTGTTGGCGACAACGCTCGGGTAGGCGGCTCCCTTGCGGCCGTGATCGGCGAGCATGCGCTTGCGGTCGTCCTCCTCGAGCAGGTACCAGTCGTAGGAGCGGTCGAAGGGGTAGACGACGAGCCAGTCGCGCGGGTGCTCGCCGCGCAGGAAGCCGGGAACGTGAGACCGGTTGAACTCGGCGTCGCGGTGCACGCCCAAGGCGCTCCACGTCGGGATGAGGGAGGAGATCAGCTTGTTGCGTCGCAGCTCGCGCAGCGCCCACTGCAGCTTCTCCGGCGGAGCCCCGTGCAGCCAGATCATGAGGTCGGCGTCGGAGCGCAGACCCGACACGTCGTAGAAGCCCCGGATGGTGACACCCTCGGCCTCGACCCGGTCAACTGCGATCTGCAGGTCACCCGGCGTGATGTTCTGCTGCGGGTTGCGGCGCAGCACTGCCCACAGGGCGTAACCGGCGTCGGGGGTTGCGGTGCCGTCGTTTTCGGTGCTGAGAGGCGCGTCAGTCATGGATCCATTCTCCCCCGTCCCGGCTGGGAGCACTCCTACGCTGGAGTCATGGAGCTCTTCACCGTTCGCGCGACCTCCGAGGACGACTGGCGCGAGATCCGAGCGCTGCGTCTCGAGATGCTCGCCGACACTCCTCTCGCCTTTGGAGAGCACCTCGCCACCGCCGAGAAACACCTCGAGACGACCTGGCGGCAGCGCGGAGCGCGCGGCACGAACCCGACCACCTGTGCCTTCGCCGCTATCACCCAGAGCGGCCGGTGGGTCGGGACGATGGGCGGATACATCGAGAGCGGGGTGCCCATGCTGGTTGGCGTGTACGTATCGCCCGACTACCGCGGACCCGGTGGGCCCGGCGACGAGCTGCTCGCCGCGGTGGAGCAGTGGGCGTTCGCGCGAAACGACAGGCTCCTGCTGCACGTGCACGCCGAGAACCCTCGGGCTCGGGCGTACTACGCGAAGCGCGGGTACGTCGAGACAGGCCTCACGCTCCCGTACGTTCTCGACCCGACGCAGACCGAGCTCGAGATGGTGAAGCGGCTCTAGGTCTCACCTCTCGCGTCGCCGTGCCGTCGATGGGCCAATTGTGGCGAAACGCCGCCACGCGACCGCAACACACTGGCGCGCCGAGATTTCAGCCTATTGACGGCACAGGCGGACGGGCGCACGCGGCACGGCCGCAAGAGCGGAGGCGGCTCTAGCTGAGCAGCCGCGCCGCGGTCGACTCCGCGTGCGCCACGACGGCGGCGAGGCCCGTTCCCCCCGCGGCCTCGCCAACGGAGGTGATCCCCTCCGGCGCGGGAGACTCGGGAGATGGTCGGCTCCACTCGACGCGGGCGACGTCGACGACGCTCGACGGAGCAAGCTCGATTCCGAGCAGGGTGGCGGCATCCGCCCGCGCGACGTCGGCGAGATCGTCGGGGCCCGAGCCGTCGTACGAGAGGCGCAGCACATGCCGGCCGTCAGTTCGCTCGGCCAGCCACGGCCACTTCGCGGTCGAATGGGTAAGGGCTCGCGCGGTGACGCCTGGCGCCCCGTCGACGACCAGCACCCCGGTGCCGCGCGGTGCGGCATCCAGTTGCGGTGCGTCGACGACGAGTGTCGCGAGAGTGAGCGGTCGGCGCTCGTTCGGCTCGAGCAGCCCGGCCGTCGCGACGATGACGTCGCCGCGAACCGTGCGTCGGCCAACCCGTGCCGAGCCGGGAACGACGGAGGACACACGAGCCCCGAGCTCGAGGGTCACTCCGAGCCGCTCGAGGTCGGCGAGCAGCTCGATGACGATGCGGTGCACTCCCCCGCGGATGCCGGCGATAGCCGACCCCGCCGGCGCGTTCGCGCGAAGCAGGCGCACGCCGTGCGCGAGGGAGCCCTCGCTGCGCATGGCGGAACGGATGAACGGCGCGACCCGGTCGACCTCGAGCTCGTAGGGGTGAGCGGAGTGCACGCCCCGCACCACCGGGGTGACGATGCCCTCGAGCATGCCGGAGCCCATGCGGCGGCGCACGAGATCGCCGAGAGTGAGGGAGTTGAGTCCGAAAGGCGCGGGAAGCACGAGGTCGAGCTGGGCGCGCAGTGCAGCACGAAGGCCGACGACAGCGATGACGTCGGCAGCAAGGGGAACGGCGGGGATGCCGAGCACGCTCGTCGCCGGCAGCGGCACCGCGGGGCCGGCAACCCGCTGCAACCACGCCGGGGCGGCGAGCGGGGTGACGATATCCGGCCCGAGGCCGAGCTCCGTGGCAAGGGACTCCACGGTCGACCCGCGGGTGGCGAAGCTCTCGGCTCCGGCGTCGAGGATGATGCCGCCGACGGTGTGGGACGCGACGATGCCGCCAAAGCGGTCGCTGGCCTCCAGCACCGTCACGGAGGCACCGCCGAGGGCGAGCCTCCGCGCGGTCACGAGACCGGCGACTCCACCACCGACGATCACGTACGTCACAAGGAGTGCACCAGTTCGACGATGCGGGTGAGAACGTCGGGGTCGGTCTCTGGCGGAACACCGTGGCCGAGGTTCACCACATGGGCGGGAGCGTCGCGACCGCGGTCGACGACGTCGCGCACGTGGGACTCGAGGGTCTTCCACGGTGCGCCGAGAAGGGCTGGGTCGAGGTTGCCCTGCAGCGGCACGGTGCCGCCGAGGCGGCGGGATGCCTCGTCGAGCGGGATGCGCCAGTCGACGCCCATGACGTCAGCCCCGATCGCGTGCATGGCGTGCAGCACCTCACCGCTGCCCACCCCGAAGTGCACCTTCGGAACCTCGAGCCCGCGAAGCGCCGACAGTGCGCGCTTCGAGTGCGGAGCGACGCGGCGCACGTAGTCGCGCTCGCTCAGCGCTCCCACCCACGAGTCGAACAGCTGCGCGGCTGAGGCGCCCGCGAGCACCTGCGCCTTGAGGAACTCCCCGGTCACGTCGGCGCACCAGTTGAGCAGCGCGGCCCACGACTGCGGGTCGGAGTACATCATCGTGCGGGCGCGCAGCTGGTCTTTCGACGGCCCGCCCTCGACGAGGTAGGAGGCGAGGGTGAACGGTGCACCGGCGAAGCCGATGAGCGGAGTGGAACCCAGCTGCTCGACGGTCATCGCGACGGCATCGCTGATGGGTTTAAGGGACTCCGGGTCGATCGGGCGGAGCGCTGCGACATCCGACGCCGTCCTGATCGGATGCTCGAACACCGGCCCGCGGTTCGGCACGATCTCGACGGAGAGCCCGGCCAGCTTGAGCGGGATGACGATGTCGCTGAAGAAGATCGCGGCGTCGACCCCGTGGCGCCGCACCGGCTGAAGGGTGATCTCGCTCGCGAGCTCTGGCGTGAGGCAGGCGTCGAGCATTGCGTGGCCGACGCGCAGCTCGCGGTACTCCGGCAGCGAGCGACCGGCCTGGCGCATGAACCACACGGGCGTCGTCTCTGGTCGATCACCCCGGTAGGCGCGGATGAGGGAGGAGGTCGACGTCGCCCCGGTGGTCAGCGGGTGAGCAGAGGGCAGGGGCACCCGGTTAACATTAGTAACGTGCTCCTCTGTCTCTCGGCCAATCACCTGAACGCCGACTTCGACCTGCTCGAGAAGCTGTCGCTCGGTGCCGCCGCCGCCTCAGACACTCTCGTCGAACAGGGAGACATCGTCTCTGGCGCCGTCGTGCTCGCCACGTGCAACCGCTTCGAGGCCTACCTCGACATCGACGAGCCGCTCACCGCCGCCCGCGCCGTCGCCGTGGAGGCGACCTTCGAGGCGCTCGCCGCCGCGAGCGGGGTGGAGACGGATGCCCTGCGCGCCTCGATCACGGTCTACACCGACGACGACGTGGCCGGCCACCTCTTCGCCGTGACCTCCGGTCTCGAATCGGTCGTCATCGGCGAGGACGAGATCTCCGGCCAGGTCGCCCGGGCCCTCATCGCGGCGCGCGCCGCAGGCACGAGCAGCTCGAACCTCGAGCGCCTGTTCCAGCGGGCAGCCCGCACCTCGAAGGGCGTGCGCAATGCGACGGCCCTGGGCGGCACCAAGCGCTCGCTCGTCGGTGTCGCGCTCGAGATGGCGTCGAGCCGCATCCCCGACTGGAGCGAGCAGCGCGTGCTGGTAATCGGCTCCGGCCGCTACGCCGCGACGACCATGACCGCCCTGCGCGAGCGCGGGGCCGTCGACCTTCGCACCCACTCCCCCTCCGGCAAGGGCGCGGCGTTCGCGCTCCGCCACGGGGCCCGCGTTGAGAACTCGCTCGCTGACGCCATCACCGACGCGGATGTCGTCATCACCGCGACGACGCGCCTCGCCGTCACGCCCGCTCACTTCGCGACCACGAGCGGCCGCCGTATCGTCATCGACCTCGGCCTTCCGCGCAACGTGGATCCGCTGGTCGGCTCCATCGACGGGGTCGAGCTGCTCGACCTCGAGACCGTGCGCCTGCACGCCCCCCTCGACCTGCTCGCTCCGGCCATCGACGCCCGCGGCCTTGTGGGCGCGGCCGCCGCAGAGTTCCACGCCGAGGCTGAGGTCGAGCCAGCCATCGTCGCGTTCCGCAGCCACGTGCTCGGCATCCTCGACGCAGAGCTTGCCCGCCGGGATCACACGCCGGAAACCGAGGCCGCCCTCCGGCACATGGTCGGCGTCATCGTGCACGGCCCGTCGGCCCGGGCGCGAGAGCTCGCGATCGAGGGGCGTGGCGCGGAATTCGCGCCGGCCGTGGAGACGGTGTTCGGCATCCAGCCGACTGCTGCCGCAGCCGAGTCGACCGAGAAGCTCGCCTAGCCCTTCTTCCGCCCCATCAGCCCGGCGACCCCGCGCACCACGGGGTTGTTCGCCGCGCCAAGCAGGAGCTTGAGCTGCGTCGGGCTGATCTCCACCCCGGGGAACCGCAGCAGTCGCCGCATGGGCATCGAGCCGACCATGTCGAGCACACTCGTGCCGCCCTCGGTGAGCTCGCCGCCGGCCTGTTTGCGCAGCAGCGGGCCGGTCACGGGGTGGGCGAGCCAGTCGGAGACCGCCGACTCGAGGGTGAGCTTCTCAAGCGAGACCCGTGTGGCGAGCTCGACCTCTGCCTCGAGCACGATGTCGTGCGCGGAGCGCCCGACCTGCACGCTGTAGACGCCGCTGGGAACCGTCCAGTCGGAGGTGGCGGTGTCCCAGTGGCTGTACGCGCGGTCGGTGAGCGCGAGCTCGACGCGCGTCGAGGCGCCCGGCTCAAGGAAGACCTTCGTGAAGGCGCGCAGCTCGCGCTTCGGTCGGCGCACCGAGGTCGTCGGCGGGGCGACGTAGAGCTGAACGACCTCCTTGCCACCCACGTCGCCGGTGTTCGTCACGGTCACACTCGCGGCGGATCCGTCGGAGCTCACCGCGAGGTCGGAGTACTCGAAGGTCGTGTAGCTGAGGCCGTGGCCGAAGGAGTAGCGCACCGGAATATCGGTCGACTCGTAATAGCGGTAGCCGACGAAGACACCCTCGGCGTAGCGCACCGAGTCGAGGTCGCCCGGGAAGTTGAGGAACGTCGGGTTGTCCTGAAGGCGCACCGGGATGCTCTCGGCAAGTCGCCCCGACGGGTTCACGGCCCCGAACAGCACGTCGGCGATCGCGGCGCCACCGGCCTGCCCGAGCAGCCAGGTCTCGAGGATCGCCGCGACCGACCCGCTCCACGGCTCGAGCGAGACGACACCGCCGTTCGTGAGCACGACGATGGTGCGCGGGTTGGCCTCGGCCACCGCAGTGATGAGCGATACCTGGGCCGGCGGAAGGTCGAGGTCGAGTCGGTCCCAGCCCTCCGACTCGTCTCCCTCTGGCAGGCCGACGAACAGCACGACCGTGTCGCTCTTGGTGGCGAGCGCAACGGCCTCCGCGCGCAGCGCGGCCGTGTCACCGGACTTGTCGAGCGAGTACCCCTGCGCGAACTCGACCGGGGTGCGCAGCATGATCGCGTCGAGTGCGGGATCGACCCGCGTCGGGCTCACCTGCGAGCTGCCGGCACCCTGGAAGCGCGGGCTGCGGGCGAACTGCCCGATCACGGCAACGGACTTGCCCTCCTCGAGCGGCAGAACCGACTCGTTGCGGAGGAGCACGATCGACTCGGATGCGGCCTCCCGCGCGAGGGCATGGTGCGCATCCTCGTCGAAGGCCGGCCCCGTCTCCCGCGAGCCGAGCTTCGCGAGCGCGCGCACGCGGTCAACCGAGGCGTCGAGGTCGGCCTCGACGACCGCGCTCGCGCGGGCGGCGACGACGAGCGCGGCCTGGCTGTCGGCGACGGGGCCAGGCATCTCGAGGTCGGTGCCGGCGCGCAGGGCGGCGACGCGGTCATCCACCGCTCCCCAGTCCGAGACGACGAGGCCGCGGAAGCCCCACTCCTCGCGCAGCACCTCGGTGAGCAGCCAGTGGTTCTCCGAGGCGTAGATGCCGTTGACCTTGTTGTACGAGCACATGACCGTCCATGGCTGCTCGCGCTTGACGACGGTCTCGAAGGCCGGCAGGTAGAGCTCGCGCAGGGTGCGCTCGTCGACCTCGGCGCTCACCGTCATGCGGTTCGTCTCCTGGTTGTTCGCCGCGAAGTGCTTGAGCGAGGCACCGACGCCCTTCGACTGCAGCCCGCGTACGAAGGATGCCCCGAGCTCGCCGCTCACGAGCGGGTCTTCGGAGAAGTACTCGAAGTTGCGACCGCACAGTGGGGACCGCTTGATGTTGATGCCAGGGCCGAGCAGCACGGCAACACCCTGCGCGCGCGACTCGACGCCGAGCGCCTGGCCGACCCGCTCGATGAGGTCGCGGTTCCAGCTCGAGGCGAGCCCGGTCGCCGGAGGGAAGCAGGTCGACGGGATGCTCTCGCCGAGCCCGAAGTCCCCGTCGGTCATGCGCGTCTTGCGCACGCCGTGCGGGCCGTCGGCCACGGAGATTGAGGGGATACCGGGCGCGGAGACCGTATCCCAGAATGTGCCGCCAGCAACGAGTGCTGCCTTCTCCTCGACGCTGAGCTGAGCCATAGCCCTACCGTACGGCCTCAGGGCATCCGAGCGTCAGGCCTCGATCTGGGGCAGGCGGACCTGCTAGTGCACGTACTCCAGCAGCTCTTCGCCGACCGTGCGCATGGCGTCGAGCACGCGAAGGCGCTTCTCGAGCGAGTGGTCTTCGAACTGGATGGACACGGCGTACGAGACCATCGTGCGGCGGCCCTTGAGGGCGCCAGCCTCGGCGCGAACGCCGACGTCGCTGCCCGTCTTGTTGATGAGAAGCGTCTGGTGGTCTGGCATGCGGTGCGCGAGCGGGTCGAGGCCGAACGCGCTCGCCACCATCGAGAGGTCGCAGTTGAGCGAGAGCCAGCCGGTGACCCGTTGGCTCGTGCCCGGGTCGATGACCTCGCCGCGGGCGAGCTGGCCGAACAGGCGCGAGAGCTCCTCGGTGGAGCCGACGGAGAGCTGTGGGGCGTCGTCGGGGCCGCGGGTGTCGCGCACGAGGTCGAGGAGGGCGGTGCGGCTGAGGCCGAGGGATTCGGTGCGGGCTCGCACGGCATCCAGCCCGACCTGCTTGAGCAGCAGGTTGGTGGCGAGGTTGTCGCTCGTCGCGCCTACCAGCGTCGCAAGGTCGGAGACCGGCAGCGACGGAGCCTGGAGGTGCTGCCAGATGCCGCTGTCGCCGACGGTGTCGCGGGCCGACTTGTCGAGGATGCCGTAGCCGGAGAAGTCTTGCTTGGTCAGACGCGCCGATACCTCGATGAGCAGCAGCACCTTGCCAATGCTCGCCGTGGGCAGCACGATGCGGTCGTCGATGGAGACCAAAGTTCGACCGCTCGCGAGGTCGACCACGTTGGCCGAGACCTGGGCGCCCTCGTAGGCGAGCTTGCCGAGAGAGTTGAAGCTGGAGCGGAAGGAGTCGCGTCGCACAGCGCTGATGTGCTTGCCTGATCCACGCGATTTGACGCGCAGGGAACGCTCTCGGGTGTTGATCAGTTCTGTCACGGGTAGACCTCGGAGTCCACAAAAATGATTAGTTCACCAAATGGTGACACGCTGCTCAGGTTCCAACCACAGCGCGTCATTGGGTGTAACGCCGAAGGTTGTGTAGAAGTCCCCAATATTACGCACGATTTGGTTGCAGCGGAACTCGTTTGGCGAATGTGGATCGATCGCGAGGAGGCGGATCACCTCCTCGTCACGGGCCTTGATCTGCCACGCCTGCGCCCACGACAGGAAGAAGCGCTCCGCACCGGTCAGTCCGTCGATCACCGCCGGCTCCTCCCCGTCGAGGGAGATGAGGTACGCCTTCCAGGCGATGCCGAGCCCACCGAGGTCGCCGATGTTCTCACCGATGGTCAGAGCGCCGTTCACGTGGTGGTCTGGCACCTGGGCGGGAGCGAGCGCGTTGTACTGCTCGATGAGGGATGCGGTGAGCGCCTCGAAGGCCGCCTTGTCCTCGGCGGTCCACCAGTCGGTCAGCCGCCCGTCGCCGTCGTACTTGGAGCCCTGGTCGTCGAAGCCGTGCCCGATCTCGTGCCCGATGACGGCGCCGATCGCGCCGTAGTTGGCCGCGGCATCCCGCTTCTCGTCGAAGAAGGGGAACTGCAAGATGGCGGCCGGGAACACGATCTCGTTGAAACCCGGGTTGTAGTAGGCGTTGATCGTCTGCGGCGTCATGAACCACTCGTCGCGGTCGAGCGGCTTGCCGATCTTGCCCAGCTCGCGGTGGAACTCGAACTCGCTCGTGGCACGCACGTTGCCGAGAAGGTCGTCGGCGGTGAGCTCGAGCGAGCTGTAGTCGCGCCACTTCACCGGGAAGCCGATCTTGGGGGTGAACTTCTCGAGCTTCTCGAGCGCCCTCTCCCGAGTGGCCGGGCTCATCCAGGCGAGGTCGGAGATGCTCTGGCGGTAGGCCTCGATGAGGTTGGCGACGAGCACGTCCATGCTGGCCTTCGCCTCACCGGGGAAGTGCCGGTCGACGTAGATGCGGCCGACAGCCTCGCCCATCGCGCCCTCGACGAGGGAGACACCGCGCTTCCAGCGGGCGCGCAGCTCTGGCGTGCCGCTGAGGGTGCGCCCGTAGAAGTCGAAGTTCGCGTCGACGAAGTCCTGGCTGAGGTAGGCCGCGTTCGACCGGATGACCTGCCAGCGCAGCCAGTCCGTCCAGGCCGTGAGACGCTCGGTGGTGAACAGGTGCTCGAGACCCTCGATGAAGCTCGGCTGGCGAACGACGACCTCGTTGAACGAGTTCTCTGGAACGCCGAGCGCCTCGAGCCACACGCCGAGGTCGACGTCGGCCGCGAGCGCGTTCGCCGCGTCCCAGGTCATGGGGTTGTAGGTGGCCTCGGAGTCGCGGTTCTTGACGTTGTCCCAGTGGGCTGCGGCGACATCCTTCTCGAGGGCGTAGATGCGGGCGGCGCGGCCGGGGGCGTCGTCGACGCCGGCGAGCGTCAGCATGCGGGCGATGAACTCCTCGTACTTGGCCGCGACCTCGGCGAACTTCTCCTCGCGGTAGTACGACTCGTCGGGAAGCCCGAGTCCGCCCTGCTCGATGAAGACGAGGTAGCGCTCCGGCTGTCCTGGATCGTTGTCGACGAAGAGCTGCACGAACCCGGAGACACCCTGGCGCTCGAGGTCGCCGATCGTCGTGAGCAGGGTGTCGACGGTCGCGACCCCGTCGACCTGCGCGAGCAGCGGCTGCAACGGCGCGGCGCCGAGCTCGTTGGCGCGCGCCTCGTCGAGGAAGCTCGCGTAGAGGTCGCCGAACTTGCGCTCCTCTGTTCCCGGCTCGGCCGACTGCGCCTCGATGATGATGTCGCGCACCGCCTGCTCCGCCTCCTCCGCGAGGATGTAGAACGAGCCATAGCGCGCCTTGTCGCTCGGGATCTCGGTGCGGTCGATCCACTTGCCGTTGACATGGCGGAACAGGTCGTCCTGCGGGCGAACCGCCGGGTCGAGGTCGTCGAGGGCAATACCGGAGGGGAGGCTCTTGTCGCTCATGACCCAAGCCTAGGCTGGGCTGCATGACAGCTCCCACAGCACTCTTCATCGGCGGTAACGGCATCATCTCCTCCGCGTGCAGCGCGCTCGCCGTCAAGCGCGGCTTCGACCTGACACTGCTCAACCGCGGCACCGACTCCAAGCGGCCGCCTATCGAGGGGGCGCGCCACATCACGGGCGACGCCGATCACCTCGAGGAGGTGCT
>Ga0307514_10005069_pt1 | contig 11895 bp, 12 predicted proteins | sample 16_EM_MG_FD_203088 | JGI IMG/M metagenome (GOLD analysis project Ga0307514, IMG submission 203088) | Populus trichocarpa ectomycorrhiza microbial communities from riparian zone in the Pacific Northwest, United States - 16_EM | ecosystem: Host-associated > Plants > Roots > Unclassified | place...
AACTTTTGCACCTGTTAGAGACTCACAGAAATGAATCCATGTCGCATGGTCAAGTAATCAGACTTTCGAACGGATCTGAAGAATTGTCGATAAAAGCATAGCTGGAAGGATTAAAAATTCAAGCACAGTTGTCAATACAGAAGCTAAGAACATAGGACTGAAATTAAATTCAAACATTTCAATGTTAAAACACGACATTGATTCAAATTCTACTATGGATAGGTCAATGAAAATGCAAGCATGGAGTTCACAATTCAAAACTGATGCTAAAACACCAACAATTAATCTAAGCGGACATGAATCATAAGAGAATCTGAGGTGAAAACAGTGACTTCTTTCTTACCGAATAAAAGAGGATTGGAGTTTTTGTCCAGAAACTTGTGTGTCCTCTCACGAATGATGTCTCATGAGTGAGCCTGAATCTTGCAGGATCTGAACAATCAGCACTAACCTCACTAAATGCACAGCTTAAGATCACCAAATTCTTGAAAAATAAACAATGCATGCCTCAATATGAGGAATGTAGAACAGGTTATTAGCATCTAGAATACCATTCATGGCATCATGCTCCCTCCAACTCTCGCGTTCCCAATCCTTCCAATTGCGTATCTGCATACGAGGGACTATTATAGCTTAAGGTCATGGAATGGAAAAGAAACGAGGTTATCTCCAGCATGGAATGGAAAAGCATCAAAACCCAAACAAGTTGCTGTTCACTTTTCAGAGACCGGTCAGAATTTTCTGAAGATCTCATTCTCACCATGTCCCTTGCATCAGCTAATCAATGGCAAATCAAACTTCAAGGGACAAAAAAGAAAAGAAAAAAACCATTATAGAAACCCAAAATGTACTCCCTACCTTCAATTTTCCAAGCATCATTGTTATGGCACTGTATACCACATGAAATACTGCTAAAAAGAATATGAAGATGTGCAACTGATGCAGTCCATCGACAGATATGAGAGGCACTGACCCCTGAAAACACAAATTGGCAACCATGAGTTACAGAATAGGATAAGAAAAGGCCAGCATAAGGTCACTTCATGAGTTACAGTTTCTAAACAACTTTGTATTATTCAAAAGGACTAAGGTTGCCTTTAGTTAGTGTCTCACGACAGAAGTGACAAGAACATATTTAGTTATAGGTACGGAGACGGAGACAAAAACACTACCTAATTAACAAGGTTCAACTATTTGACGTTTCCTTGGAAACAAGGCATACTTACATCTTTGCACTCTTTACTTCCACTGTCACCAGCTAAAAATCTATGCTGAGACCATAAAAGCCTGCGATGATTCTCCCCTCTACTGCCAAGTTGTCCTTTTTGACCCTTCGCCGGGCATGGTAACATTGTATTTGCATACCTCAAAGGAATACAGATACCAGCAATATAGCTTTGGGAGAATGTCAGGGTTAGAGATATGAATCCTAAAACCATAAGCTCTGCAAAATTTACCAGAAAAAAACAGAAGAAAATATTAATGGTCCCTTGTAATTCCCTTTTTTTTTTTTTTGTAATGATCAACTAGAGAAACAAAAAGATTATAAAAAGAACTGATGAAAAAATATCAGCATACCCCCTTTAACTTTCTCAAGAGCATCAAATAAAGCAGTGTTGTGTTTTTTTTGGAACCACTGAAATAAATTAAAAAAAGAACCATTATTTTACCAATAAAAAAGGATCAATCATGGAGGAAGAAGAAATGAAATGCATATTTTCTATCACGGAAATCAGAAAATAAATGCAAAACACAAATTGATTTACATAATGTTATGGAATGCAATCGAAATGAATTTGGCAGGCATCAAAATTAAAAAAGAAAAAAGAAGTTAAACAAAAATAATTTATTTACCTGTCCAGTTCTATGAAGAACCTTGTCCAATATGATAGAGACAATAATCATGGCAGCACAAACTACAGAGACTGCCCATGTCGGTGTCTGCTCGAGGTCTCTTGCACCCGGGGCTTCTCCACCAGCCATTTTCGTAAATTCTAATCTTGAAAGAAACAAAACTCAGACACAGAAACAAAATGCACGAAAATAAAGGATCCCTCTTGATTAAAACCTGTGAACATTAACTTGTAAGAAAAATGCAATGGTTTTCTGAGAGTTTCCTAGATTAATAATAATAATAATAATAATAATAATAATAATAATAATAATAATAATTCATTGGCTATTTCTCTGTTTTCTTTTCTTTTATTGAATTGAGAATTTATGGTGGTTATTATTATTCAATATTTCTTTGCTTGCACTCCTCTTTTCTCTTTTTCGGCCTTAGGTTATCCCATAAATATCACAAGTGTGTAAATATAGTATAATATAAAAAGAAAATAGGAAAAACAAAGTGTATTTTCAGGCACTATATTGCTAATTTAAAAAGGGAAATTTTAGCACGAATAGGCCAAGAAAACGCTATTAATAAACATCCCTCCTATTGTTGCCATCATTGTTTCCCAAGCAGAGGTAGTGTTCGTTCTGTCTAAAAGTAGTGTTTGGTTAGAGACGCCAAGATCATCATGTAGAGGATCCGTGAGGATGTAGTGACTGAAATCCTTTCATGTTTTTCATACAAATCTGTTGTCCTTAGCAAGCACTAGAATCAACTTGTGTCAGATCCTAGGTTTGATACAAATCATTCTATTCTTTCCTGAGCTACATGGCTTTCTTGCTCTAAGTTCTGGATCCTTACAAGGTTTACTACTGTTCTGTTTCACGACCAAAAGTCCATAAGATAATCAAGCCTAAACAATCCCACAGGAAGTACAGGGCCATCTCCTGAAAAAGATTTTTTGAAACAAACATTTTGTTCGTATTCTCTCTGGTTTCCATCTTTCTACTCATGACCCAATTTTCATGTCTAGTTTTGGGACTGTACCAGAAAAGATTTCTGCTATCCCAGATGACAAGTGGAATCTGGGTGTGGCTTGTCCGAGTTTATATATAGAGCTCAAATCTTGGTTTCAGGATAAGAAACTTATCTTTTTCGGATACAAAATTAGGGTCCAAGTAAGTGGAGAAATCCCAGCTTCCAACTGACATGTGCGGCGGATCGATTTTGTAAAGCCAAAGCATCCAGTAGTGGGCTTGGATAAATGTTTGTATTGGGTAAGGCAATGCGGTGACATTATTTTGCATTTGATGTACCATTGTTATGCCTCCAGGATTGAAAGACCAAGATTATGAAGGAGAGTCTAAGCCAGATGAAGGAGAGTTGCATGTGTGCAATATGAAGCCAGAGAAATCGAAGAAAACTGGCATGCCACCAGGTATAATGATGGTGCCGATCAAGATTCAAAAGCTGATGCCATGGATTGTGCATTTGAAAACTTTGGCATCATCAAATACTTGTGTTCACATCCCTTTCATCCCTGCCTTAGCTCCTCTCAGAAGCAGTAATCCTTCTATGTATCTGTGTGCACAATATGAGGAGGTTGTCTTGAGCAAGAACTTGGCTTCATTGACCAGGCATGCATGGAGTGCTTATCGCTTGTAAAGACTAATTTGCTACTTAGCTTATAAATTATTTTTAAGTTGAATAGTTAACTCATATTCTATAGTGATTTACATTCTATACAATGTAATTTGCAAGTTTGAGCTCCGATTGAAGAGCTGAGTCCCATTTTTTTTTGTTCTAAGATCCCTAGTCTTAGTGATCACTTTTTTTTCTTTTTTTTTTCAATTTTGTATAAGAAAAGGCAACGAATTTAAAATACTAGCTTGTTTTATGGCTGTAGTAATTGATAATTATTGTTTTAAATTCATTTTTTTCTTTTTTCTTGGAAATAAATAAATTAAAATCAAATTTTTATATTTAATATGATCCTCCATCCAATCAGATGAGGAATAGATATAAAAACGAAATATTTTCGTTTTTTTAAAAATAAGTTGTGCTAAGTTCTTGCCAATCAATGATCAAATCCAACATCTAGTTGGGATCACTGTTCCAAAGAATAATTAATAAATTGATAGAGATTTCATATCAATGGAAAGCCTCCCTAATCTCTATAAAAACAGTAAATACACAAGAATCACAAACAGATCCTGTGTAACAATAATTTTCTAAATATTCTTCATCAGCCAAGCAATTAAATATTCAAATTACCAAGGGATACTATACAAGAACAGTTTTCTAAATATTCTTCATCACCCAAGCAATTAGAGTTTCAAATATGAGGGAATTTAGAGTAAATCGGGATGCCAAATAAACCACATTCTTTTAATAAGTTTTTATGTTTTAATTGAGGAGAATGTATCGAACTGTGTCGTTGTAGTATAGTGGTGAGTATTCCCGCCTGTCACGCGGGTGACCCGGGTTCGATCCCCGGCAACGGCGATTTTAGCTTCCCATTCTCTTCCCTCCTACTTTTTTCATTTTGGAAAATGATGCCTAGAAGAGATTGACTTAGTTTACCTCCATTAGCCTTGGCCTTGCCCATTTACATCCAAAGCAGGAGTGCTTGATCATTATCCACCCATTCGGTCAAGACAAAAACTTGTGAATGCCATTATAAATAATCATAGAGTAGACACAAGTTATCAGCAATCAATTTATGTTGCTGTAAACCCTATGTCCTTTGGCGATTGCATTAATTATGGAGGTTAGCAAGAGCAGAGTATCAAAAATACTGCACAGGAAAGGAAAGTGGGAAAGTTATTGTAAAGAACCTAATTCTATGCATCTGGAAAAACAAATCACTGTTCTCTCATTTTAGTGCTCTAAGGAGACCTAGATGAATACAGGTTTTGTTGGGAATCGCTTGGGACAAACACAGGAAGTTGGCCACCCCTCTGTGATCTGCCCTGCTGAAAATGACTTGAGGTAGATCCTCTATCCTGGCTCAGAGTCAGTGAACTACCAGTCCTCCCTCTGCTTAGCTGCTCATTGACAAGGGGACCACCAAAAAATATAGATTGATCTGTGTACAAAAGCTCTGTTCCCCGAACCTGGGATGAAGAACCAGCACCTCTTGTAGAAGAGACAAAGCGTCCAGCTTCTGGATCCCAGTAAACAGTTGTTCTCATATTCTCTGCTGCACCTAAGTTTCTTCTCATGGGAATTTGGGCCGCATTCTCATGAGAAGGATTCCCATTTACTTCACTTTGTCTTGCTGACCAAGGAGATTCATCTGCTGAGGTTTGATAAATGGGGTTGAAGTGGTCTCTGTTTGAAGTTTGCTGCTGTATTGGAGAAGTGGCAAGGTTGGAGACATTAGCACTGCTAAAATTGCCAAGACTCTGATGCCATGATCCAATGTCATCCCTGCTAGCATGACTAGCATTGCTGGCTGGATATGAGTTAGTCATGGAAGGAGATAGACCTGGCATCACTGCTCTAGCATTTTTATTTTGAAACCCTTGATCAGTACTGATCGGACTGCTTCTTCCACTAAAATTGCTACTGGACAAATGATCAGCATCATATGGGTTATATCGAGAACCTATGGGACGTAGCACGGATGATGATGCTCTAGCCTTTGCAGCTGCTTTAATAGCCTCACTGGAATCCAATTTAGCAAGTTTCCATGCACTGATTCGAATAGGACGCTGTGGTAACTTTTTGGCTTTGTCAGCTTCCTGTATTGCATCTGGATCAACTGTGGATGGTAAGCGTCCTCTCTCCAAATGTGGAATAATTTCATCCTGCTCATTGACAACCCAAAGCTAATCAAAACCCAACCTCATTGTTAAAGGTTATGAGAAGGGAACACAAAATACCAAAGGATATAATTACTACAAGCAGTGCACATAGCAAATTGTAACAAAAAAAAGAAGCAAATTCTACCCTTATTCTGTTTTAAGTTCTTCATTAATGGAATAAAATAATCAATACTAATTGTAGTTGAAATCTTCCTTTTCAAAGACAATTCTTGCAGTCATAATTTCACGCAGTTGTTACGAGAAAAGAGAAGAATCAAGCTATGCTTAAGTCTTAAGTCCAACATAGGCAACACCAACTTTTCACAGTAACTTCATTTGGATGGAAGTGGTACCTGGTGGTCCATGAAGATTCTTGGAGGGGTACACCAAGCACCTTTAAATTGCAAACTCATTCCTATAGAGCTTCTTCCGCTCACTGCAGTAACAGCTGAACTGGTTGGTGAAGATGGCAGACTTTGCTGCTCTCCTCCTTCTACAGATAGTCCAGGTGGTTCACTCTGAGTTCTCATGGCAACTACATACTCATATGTTGTGATACCCTGCAACAATAAAAAAATATCACCAATTGCATATTACAGCGGAGGCAAACATGGTAAGAGAGGAGGCAAGGCTATTTATGAACGCACCTTTCGAATCAGAATCAAGTGGAAAAAAAATAGTTCCCCCAGAGGCACAGTGGCAAGCAAAGATAGGAATGTGCACAGGGCCTGGATCCATTGTTAAGTTAACATTATAGAATACAATAGTATAGCATTAACAAAGAGAAAATTTATTGTGGTAAAAGCCACAGCATACTCCAGTCCCATCCAAATCATACATGTATCTACAGAAATGTGCAAAACAACAAGAAAACAACTCAATGTTACCAAAACAAAAATTCCACAATTAAGATCATTGTAAAGTTTTCATGCGTAATATACTAGAGTAGCAGTATGAACTTAGCATCTGTAAGGACCAATTTATCATTTCTTCAACAAAACCCACACCGATGATACTTTTCTGCATTTCTGAGTCCTGTTATAAATAATAACAATAAGAAATGCACATTTGTCTCTAACCTAATATGTTGATCACACAAGTAACAACAACCAGACAATGCTTGTTTATAAAATTTGAAGTACCTTTCCAATAAACATAATCAAAATACTATGTTTATGTAGACATCTTGTATAAATCAACAGAGAAATTGGGAAGCATACCACTACTGTTGCAAAAGGGGGGCGTGAGAATCCAATGCCAAGTTTCTCCACTATTTGATGATCCATGGCCTTTCTATCTACAAAGCATCGAACAAGGACAGCAACACCAACTCCGAATTCAACAACAAGCTGACAGACAGACACAAAGGTAAACAAAGATGAGAAAGCATATTTTGTTTGGATCTGGTGAAGGTATCTGATGCAAGAGAATTATGATGCAAGAAAACTAAGAAACAAATAACAAACTAAATCGGAAATTTTACCCAGACAAGGCTTGTTGCCATAAGGGAAACAAATGTGATGTAGTTTTTCCTCCCTACACAATTGTTCAACCACTGCATCATAGAACAGATATTTCATAAAGCCCAATATTGCGGAAGGGATAGGAAACAACAAGGATAAACATCTAAAACTCACACGACAGTGATGATCAAATCCATCAACACATTTGTCACAACTTCTGCAATGTTTGCTGAATTTGCGTACCTGGGAAAAAAAAAATCCAGCAACATGATATAATATGTGAGCTTTATTCAAAAAGAAAAGTGTGGAGGGAAAATGAACACACGCTCTCCTACAGAATGTAATTCTTCCCTGCCATTATGGTAATGATTGTTCAACTATGGGTAACTAACTCAATCGATAACCAAGATTTCCTTGATTGGTTGGCTTGCTGTTTCCCCTTTTTTTATCTTTCCTTCTACCTTTTACCCTTATTTTTCCCTTTCCTTCATTTTTGTGTGTGCATGGTTTGTGGGCAGGGGATTCCACATAAAAAGGAACTCTATCCCAGGCAATCAAAATAAAACCTTATGGAATAAACCTGCACCTCAGCATTGCACAGTGTACAGAACAAAGCATCCTCTCCAGATTCTTCCTGTAGAATATCTTCATCTTTACGGCAATCTTGTTTCACAAGAAAACAGCAAAAGAAACCTCCAAGTCTTGAACACCAACTTGAACCGTATTTATAGGATTTCCCTCCATTTTTTAACCTTATCTTGCTAGGTTCTTCAGCAGAGTTTCCTGATGAAAGACCATGAAGCTTTTATAATTTTGTTTTAAAAAAGGAAAAATATAACGAAAAAGCTTATATCCTCAGCAGAAGTTTCATAACTCCACAATAGACAATATGTTCATTTCAATAAAAAGGTTGAGCAATTGCCCACCTACATCTGTCATTCAACTGAGAAAAACTGATACAAACCAAAAACACTTAAGAAACTCAGTTTAGACTTTAGACACTACAATAGCATGATCATCATCATTTATAGACAAAGTTTCAGAATGCTTCAAGTTTCCTTTCTAAGGGTCCGAGAGGCACATGCTACTACTACAGTGTTTTCATTATCCATATTATACATCACCAATAAATGTTGACTCCAATCTAAATCTGCAATTCATCGATTTTCTAGTTAGAGAACTGCATGGAACGTAGACTAACCAGGCAGATCTGTGTCATTTTCTGATTTATGGCCTGCTGTCTCATCAGCTTCTAGTAGAATTCCAGGATCGGCCGGATCAATTGCAGTGCATCTTACATAAAGAATAAATACGGAGAGCGCCTGAGAAAATCAGAAAAGACGGAAAATGCAATAAGGCAACAAAAACACCCCAAAACAAGAAATCAATCTGTAAAAAAAAAGAAAAGAAATGGCAGGGAAGAGCATCATTGTGCTTACCAATACAGAATAAACACCAATAGCCACATATTCATAAATGACCTTCCCAAGAAAGGGAGCGAAAAAGGCATAGAATGCAACAGACAGCACGAAGAAAACTGTAATAGCCACAATCTGTGCACCAGAAACTTTCAACATCAGTACTTTAATTTAACAACAAACAACAACGCTTGTTCACAAACCTTCCCAATATACAGAACCAAAGACCTCAAAACTCATTTGACCACACACCATCATGCATAAACCATCTATACCATCAACATTTTGCAAAACACTACTAATCAATATCCACTCATATGATCTTCAACCATTAGCATTTAACTTTGTTTTCTTACCACAACAACACAGGTAGGTCCCTCCCTGGCTTGATTCACCTTGCTTTTCTTAGAAAATGGGCAACATGAGTAGAACAAGATTATGCAAATTACGGTAACGCGAGGTCACATCAAGCCATCTCAACCACACTTGGCTCAAAAATCCAAACTTCAACAACCCATTTATCTCATAAACCAAGCCATTACTAATAAAAAAATTACCTTCAAATTTGGACACTCTAAAATAGAAACAAACACAAATTTTTATTGGGTTTCTCTCGTAGTACAGCAAAATTATTCCACTACAGTAATTTAATGCAAAAAAGAAAAAATTTCCAAATAAAGCCTAAATTTTTACTCATAATCTGAAAAAAAAAAAGCAAAAAGAAAGAAAGAAATGCACCTGAAAAGTATGAACGGGGAGTTGCCATCCATGTCGCCTAGCCATAATTTAGAAAATAAAAAATAAAAAAAGTTCAAAATTTTCAATTAAATCCAACTACCCTCTAAACCCTGTGACTAAACACCTTATGTAAATCTATGTGCGAGAAAAAATAATTGAAAACTGCTGCATTTCTTTGTATTCTACAGTGGTTCAGTGAAGTAAAAATGGGTTCAAAGCGGTCATCAATCAGAGAGAGCGAGAGACTTGGATGAGCAGGAGGAGGGGGAGAATTGGTTTTAAGGAAAAAGACTGGATTGGACTACACTTTGAGACTGAAAAATGCGTTTTTGTTTTTGTTATTTATTTATTTCAATACTGTTTTTCGGGCAACGGTTTGATTTTAATAAATACTGTATTTGCACTTTGGGTCATTAAAAAACCCTAATTTGCAGTAACAATTTACATTTTTTCCTTTTTTTTTTTTTACAAAATTTCGTTAATGTTTTTCCTTTTTTTTTTTGTTTATTTTACCAAAATTAGGAAGCTTCTGGTCTCTATCAATCCCATAGATATGTTAGTATTGTATCAATTGTTATGATAATCTATTTAATGAATAATTAAATCTATTCAGTGTTTTTTAAATATTCTATTTTTTTTTATAAACTCCTTTTATTTTGATAGTTTGTTAGACGACGATGATAAAAGAATAAGTATTTGAGAAGAGCTCTAATAAAAATAAATGTTTGAGCACAATGTATAGGCTTTGGATTAAAAATGTATTGGAAGTGCAATTAATAAAAAAGATAGAAAATATATATCTACTATATTCAACATTAATAGCATATAATATAATTTTAATGAAAATATATGTATTATATGTGTATATTTGAGGCATATATAAAACGAATATGTCAAAAAATAATTTCAAAATATTATAGAACTTCAAAATGAAGATTCTTGCATCAAATATCAAAATTGGTATTTTGGATATGGGATTTACATTAGCCATATACCTATAATATAATATAATTTTAATGAAAATATATGTATTATATGTGTATATTTGAGGCATATATAAAACGAATATATCAAAACATTATAGAACTTCAAAATGAAGATTTTTGCATCAAATATCAAGATTGGTAATATGGGATTTACATTAGCCATATACCTAATGTTTTCTTACTAAAAATAAGATACAATATATAGTTTTTAGAGATAAATTTGTCAGAATTGCTTAAAAGTCAAACACTTATATGTTAAATGTTATATACAACTAAAAATTTAATATTTTTTTTATAGTATTTGATTATTATTTTGAAATAAAAAATAAAGATAATAATAATAGATAAAAGATATGTTCCTTACACTTTCTATTTTAAGAATACATAAATTTATTCTAGGATTGTTTTAATTTATTTTATGTATTTGTTTTTATTCTCTAATTAACCAAACACGTCATTAAACAAAATCTTAATATACTTTTATAACAAAAAAAAACCATGAAATCATAGAAATAATTAAAATTATATGATCATATGTTTTATTTTTACATGAAAAATGCTTGACCTTGAAACTCTTTCTCCTGCTGCAGATTAATATGGCGATGTACAAAATAATATGTTTGTTCGATTATTTTTTCCCTTTTTTTTTCCATCAAGGAAGAGAAGGCCCAAATGATGCTAAAATTATGAATCAGCCTCATCCCTCTAGAAAAGGGAAGCTTCTTGTAATCATGTAAAATCATAATTATATGTATATGTATATGTATATGTAAGCATTTTGACTTAGACGCTTAGCCTAATTGAGCTGTGCTGCCTAATTAAGGCAATTAATTATTAACCATCATTAAACTAATCTATGCGTGCATTTTTATTCACTATGACTGAGATTTCTGCCCAAGATGGTTCCCATTGTTTAATTGCAAATGCTTTCATGATAAGCATTCTAATTATTTATTTAACCTAGTGGGCTCCTGCTCCTTTGATTTTCTGTATACTATATTCATCCACTGTCTCACTAATCCCTTGTCAGATTCTCTGCCCATCTGCATACAACCAAAACTTTACGTCAGATTTACCAGCTCCAAGTTGATTCTTTTAACTATTGTTTTTTTAAGTTTCCTGCCAAGTACTGTGATGACTGCATGAATGAAAAATTAAATTGCATGAATAATTAATCGGTACTCTTGATTTCTCACTAAATTGGCATGTTACGTGGTATTATTGACGATCTTCTGTTTAACTTGATACACAAATATTCTATCTCTCCATTATTTTTTCCCCTGCAATGTTTCACATCTATGGTTAATTCAGCAGGAGTCGATTTACAGATTAGATAGATCAAAAATCGGGGGGAAATAATAATAAAGTGGACTTAATGCTAACTATACAAACAACAAGAGTTCATAAAGGGAAAAGGAGAGAGGCATCCATCAAAGTTTGACAAAAGAAAAGTCAGCACTATGGGCTTCACTTTGTTCTTGATGTTGATCTTGTTTTCTTGACTCGTGCCTATCATGATCAGGGGAAGCATCAAGCTCCGAGAGCTCAGTATCGGATGCGTAGGACATCGCCGAACTAATGACACTTTCGACATCCGGTTGACTTGGCCTGTACTTGTGAAGCAAATGTATAGGCGATGTACCTCGG
>Ga0307514_10005070_pt1 | contig 11894 bp, 9 predicted proteins | sample 16_EM_MG_FD_203088 | JGI IMG/M metagenome (GOLD analysis project Ga0307514, IMG submission 203088) | Populus trichocarpa ectomycorrhiza microbial communities from riparian zone in the Pacific Northwest, United States - 16_EM | ecosystem: Host-associated > Plants > Roots > Unclassified | place...
TTCTTAATCAAGATAGGGTCAGTAAAAGAAACTCGCTGCTGCGATTGCGACTGCTTGCGCGAAACTTGACGCTCGTCTGCCATGGACCATCTCCTATTGATCTTTGCTGGAGATTATGCGCTTTACAACCCGGAAAGAGCAAGCATCATGCGTTAGTAGTACTTTTTCAAGGCGAAAAAAATGGCCCCTCCGCCCTGCGCCGCGGCATCCTCTCCGTCGGACCTGACCGAGTCGTGCGAGCGGCAGCAGGCGAGATTTAGCTGCGCAGGATGCTCCGCAGGAGCCGGCCCCTGCCGCGGACCCCGACAAGCCCAGGCCTCGCGTGCGCCACCGATAGTCAGCTGCGGCTGTGACAGCCAAGGCGGGTCTATTGTCTGGATGGCGCTTGTCGGCGACGGGATTAAACCACCGTCGACACCGCTCGCACAGAATCCCAGGGCGAAGCACTGAGGGGTCCCTCCAGGCCGCCGATTGTCGGGGACTGCAGCGGAACTGTGCAAGACCCACCACCACCCAGCAAACGGGCCGGGATGGGCCCAAGACCAGCCAGCCACGCCGCAGTCCGACCGGTCCCCCTCAGCGAGGTTCCGGCAGATTGCTGCGATCTGCCAAGGCGTTGAGGGGTGAGCAATCGGTTCTCCCTTCTACCCGTCTGCTTACTGCGCTTCGTCGGGTGGGTCCTCGGCGAGGTGTCCGTGGTGGCGGTACACCATTTCGTCGGGGTGGCGTATCACCCGGGCCAGTCGCCAGGCCGCGTCGTAGGACATGCGGCCGCGTTCTTGGGCACGAAGCTGTAAGGCCAGGAGGCTGGTTGCCGGGTCGAGCAGCCAGCGCAAGGCGGGTGGCTTCATCGGGCGGTGCCCGCCTCAGCAACGAGGCGCGGCTCTCCCCCGTCACCGCGGCCACTTTCGGGCGAACCAGCGGCTGATGGCTCGCCCGGCGCCAGTAGGGCGATCGCGTCGTTCCATCCCATCTGGTCCAAGACGGTGCGCACCGTGGTGGTGAAGCGTGCATGTTGCCCTGGGTTGTCGCCCAGTTTCTCCCAGACGTACAGGAGGGTTTGGGCGATGCGTTCGGCCTTGGACTGGATGTCGTCAGCCGCGCCGACCAGCGGGAGGATCTTCTCCTTGAAGACGTTCCAGTCGAGGGAGTCGAGGTCGTCCAGGTGGCGGTCGAGCCACCAGATGCGCGTGGTGTCCGGTGTGTCGAAAACTGCTTGTCTGAACCGTTCTCGGCGTTCGTGTTCCTGCGCGAGCTGGAGCGTCACCTCGCGTAAGGCATCTTGGTGTCTCTGGGCCCGGTCCGCGTCTTGCTCGGTGAGCATCAGCGTGATGCGTGCCTTCAGCCAGAGACCAGGGGTGTCTTCGGGGGTGTGCCAGTGCGCTGCGGCGAGAGTGAGGCGCGCCTGTGCGGTGGCGAGTTGTTCGGGCATGTGGCACTCGGTGATGCCACGACCGAGTTCGTCCAGGGCGAGTCGCGCAGCGGCTCGGGCGGCTGCTGTGCCAGCTGTCTTGAGGGGGGCGGGCACCCGGTAGGCGAGTGTGCCGCGGGCGCAGAAGCGGATACCGGGCAGGCGTGTGGGCCACTGGGCCCGGATCCGACTGCGCCGGCGGCTCCACCACGGGCCCGGTCCGTCGATCGTCAAGAGGTCGAAGCCTCCTCGGACGTCCGGTAGCGGTAGGCGGCCCGTTCCAGGACCTCCCGCCAGAACGGATCGATCGCCGACTCTTCCGTCACCATGAGCCCGTCGAGGCCGGAGCGGCGGCTGGGCGGGGTGAAAATGTCAGCCAGCAGGTCCAGTACCGGTTCCTGGCGCTCGGGGTCGTCTTGGAAGCGTTGTTGCCACCGGGTCAGTTGCCTGCCGACCGCCTTCACAGCGGCGTCGGTGGACAGCAGTTGCTGCCATGCGCGGACGAGTCGCAGCCAGGACTCGGGGGTGGGCACGTCGTTCAGGACCAGGTCTGTTCCCTCGTCACTGGAGACAAGAGCGAGGAACGCTCGCAGAGTCTGACGGCGCACCGCCTCGTCGGCTTGTCCGGTCTCTGCGTCGCGGAGCCATTGGTCGACGGCCTTGCGCACCTGCTCCGGCCGTCGCACGGCGAGCTGCTGGAAAGCATGGACGACGGTCGCGGAGCCGAAGTCCTTATGCCCTGCCGCCTTGCCCAGACGTGTCAGTGCGAGCGCCGGCTGGTTGATTCCCCAAGTGCCTGCGCAGATCTCGATGACGAGGTCGACCTTGTTGTCCGACGGGTTCTTGGCATCCATCCACTGGCGCAGGCGATCCCTGACGTAGCGGCCGAACTCAGCATCCCCGGCTGCGTCGGTCAGAACTTCCACGGCCAGGACCCGTCGGGGGCCTTGGAGGTCGCTGGCCAGCCCGTCGAGGACGGCCCGGTCGTGGCGGCGCACCGCCAGATCCAACAGCGCAGTAGTGACCCGGCGGGCGTCCTCTTCCGGGATGGCGCGGTCCGCGGCGAAACCGATGGCCCACGTGCGCAGAAGTTCGCGCTGAGTGGGGAACTCGTCCCACAGATGGCGCAGGATGGCTGCGGGCAGGCCTTTCATGTTCTTGTCGTGGAAGGCCCGGTCCCCGTCGCAAGTGATATTCGCAGCGTCCAGTCGGCTCGACGTGGTGGCGTCGGTCAGGACGTTGGCAGGGTCGCGTTCGAAGCCGAGTTGGGCCAGGAGGTCGTCGGCTGCTTTGACGACGGACCTGCGCTGCCCTCCGTGCAGCAAGGCGCCAGCCCAGACCATGACCCGGGTGGACAACAGCTGCGTGTCGCTCCCCCTCGCCCGGTCCTTGCTGAGGAGGGTTTCGATGTCGGCGTGCCAGTCGCCGAACTCGTTGACGATTGCCTGGATCTGCTCAGGATCGGATGCCCGGATGAGACGGTCGGCCAGACGCCACGATGCGCGTGCGGAGGGGTTGGCCTTCCAGATGTCACCAAACTGGTTCCCCTCCAGCCATGCCACACGATCGCCGCGATGGTGCGCCCGCAGTTCCGCCGTGACGAGGGCCCTCGCGTCGGGAGACTCCAGCCGGACGGTGAAAGGCAGCGTGGGTTCGGCCCAGTGGCCGTACCAGTCAGCAGGCGTGGCCAGGATCACGAGGAAGGAGTTCTTCCTGCGCAAGTCCTCCCCATAGCCAACCAGGTCAGTGCCCAGCCGGTCGTCTGGCTGCTCCGGGAGGTCGGATAGATCGAGGACATATCCCGTCGCTTCCTCTTCCGGTAGCGGGCGGACCGAGGGCTTGGACCACTCCGGGTCAAGTTCGAAAATGGCCGGCGGAGGGTTGGTCGCCTTACGTAGCAGGCGTACGGCAGCCGTGCGTCGGCCAGTGCCTGGGGCTGCGCAGAGCACGACGATTCCGTACTCCTCCAGCAATTCGGAGGCGGCCTCCCACTGGCCCGTGTTGCGCGGCGGGACGAACCGGCCGTCCTGGCTCGCCTTGTAGGCGGCGTCGCTCTCGGCGATGAGGATGGGGATCGCCTGGTCGCCGTTCAAGTGCAGGTTGTAGGCCTGGATACCGTGCTTGCCGGAGTGGCTGAAGCTCACCGGGCCGGAGCGCGGCTGGCCGTTGTGCTCCCTGTCTTCTGGCGGTGAAGGGATGCCTGCGGGCTCGTGCGGTACCGCGGGCTCCGCCGACGGTACCGCGAGGTCCGTACGGTCCTGCTGGCGCGGCTCGTGGCCGATCATCGCTGCCCCCGTCCAGCGCCGAAGTGGTTGTAGGCCTGGACGCCGTGCTCGCCGGAGTGGCTGAAGCTCACTGTGCCCGGGGCGGGGGAAGCCGCCTGGGGTGATGCTCCGGGCACAGAGGCCAGCTGCTCAGTGGCCACGTCCGTGGCGTGGAGGGGTTCGAAGATTTCCGGATCCGCGAGCCGCCAGTCGAAGCCGGGGACGTGGACATAGGCCGGCTGCTGGAACTTCTTCACCTTCACCAGATGGCGCATGAACTGGTCGGGCAGGACGTCGCCGTTGAGACAGCCGCTTTCGAAAACGTCCTCGTAGACGCGTTGAGAGATGATCACTGCGGTGTTGGTGATCTCCGGGTTCGCACGGTTCAGCAGGGTGCGCAGCGCGTCGTCGTCCAGGAGCCGGTGGGTGTGAACCATTGGTACGCCCAGTCCGGTGTTCGGCAGCGGGCCTACGTGGATGCTGACCCTGAGCTGCAGGGGCATGCTAGCGGGGGCATCGGCGCGTCGGTGGGCCAGGGCCTTCCGGAGGGCATCGGGGAAACAGCCCACCAAGGCGGGCAGGACCTCTGGGTCCATGCCGGCGACGTAGCTGTCGCCGGCGTGCTGGCCGAACATCCGCCGCTCCCAGTGAGCGCTCACGTTGCTTGCGCCGAGCGACTGCGCCAGGAGCGGCAAGATGTCGGCGTTCACCTGTTGCATGCCCTTGCTGTCCAGCGCGCTGAAGTTGCGGGCGTCCACGGCCAGTACGGCTCGGTAGGGCCACAACGGTTCCCATGACGGCAACATGTGCCGCTCCTCTCGTCGCGTGTGTTCGCCGCAAATGACGGCGAACGCCACCCTCGTGGAGCAGCAACGGCGAGACGGTCCAGCATTGGACGGTACGAGCGTGCGGTGAATCACATCGCAGATGTGGCGCCCTTGCGGCTTTTGACGCTGGGGAACTCTCCCCCCCGGGCGACTGCCCTGAGGCGGGCCATGTCTGCGATGATCAGGCGCCGACGACCCAGTGTCAGGATGCCGGCCAACTGAAGCTCGCCCAGAGCTGCAAGCGCAGACGATCGGCGCATCGCCGCCATGGTGGCCAGCTCTGTGCGGGGCATGCCCAGTTCCACGAGCAGGCCGGTCGCCCCCTGGGGACGCCCGACTTCGTCTGCGAGATGGCTCACTACTCGGGCCACGCGTGCCGTACAAGATAGGTGCATCAGGTCTGCCCGTAGGCGTTCGTGGCTGTTGAGCCGGTCCACGGTCAGCTGGTAGATGACCGTCTCCAAACGATGACGCTCCACATAGCCGCGGAAGGCATGGGCGGGGAGCACGACTCCGGTACAGCGGCGTGCCGCCGTTACGGTGGCTGAGCGTGGACGACCGAGTAAGGCGCCCATTTCCCCGAGGACTTCGCCTGGTCCGCGCAGCATCAGAGTCAGTTCGTCACCACATTCGTTGCTTTGGCCGACCTTTACTAGGCCGTCGACCAGTGCGATCACGCAGTCGGGTGACTCGCCCTGGGCGAGGAGCACGGATTTGGATGGGTAGGTCCGTCGACGTCCACGGTCGATCAGGTCACGCCAGACGTCGGTGGATACCAGGGAGCGGAAGTTCACGGCGGTGCCCTCCTGGTGTGTCATCCGACGACGGTTGCCAAGCCGAAGGCGCCACATCCCGCGACCGCCAACATCAGCGACCACTGCACCCGGCGGTGCTTGTTCCAGGCGATCTCGCTCATCACCACCACCTGTCGGGACAACGACGGCAACGGGTCCTTGTCCCGAAGCGCCGCCTCCAGCACCAGCGGATCCAAGTTCCGAACGTGCCCGAAGTACAGGAAGTCGTCGTTACTTTGCGGCCCCCGTCGTTCCTTGCGGAGGTTGGGAGAGATGGCCAATGCCGCGCAGCCGATTCCGCCCACCATGAGCAGGACACCAGTCCACAGCAGCAGCCGGGAGCCGGTCGAGTCGAGATCACTAGCCGCTCGCTCCGAGCTTGCCAACAGACCCAAGACGGCAAGAGCAGTGGATTGCATCGTCAGGGCGAACGACGCCTTGGAATCAGCCTTGGCCGTCCAATCTGCAACAGATGCCTGGATCCGCCACGCAGTCTCTGCCGGTTCAACCGCCATCACGTCATCCCCCTCGGAGTCGGCCAAGGCATTACCTGCCCGCCCGGGCAGAAGCCTGGACAAGGCAGCCAGACCCAAAACACCACTTAGGGCACTTTGGCCGAGAAAGGACACTTGTCGACCGCAAGACGAGAGACAACCCGCCGCCAGAAGAAGGCCACCCACGGCACGCACGAACCGGGCATCCGCCACGGTGCCGGGCCGCCATCCACGCCGCCCGCCAGCGCCGAAATCGGCGCCCTGCGCGCCACGGACAAGCCGCGTGTTGGGCCGCTGCGTCGCCACCGCACGTAGTTGCTGACCTGCTCGGATCGCACCTGACTCACAGAGACGGTCCTGATCACAGCGGTTCCGTCACAGGTTTAGCGGATGCCGATGTCGTGGACGGACCAGCCTCGGGCCGTCATCGCCTGGACGTACGGTTCGGCTCTTGTGCGGTGCACGGCGAGGGCCAGAAGGTGGGTGGGGCGGGTGGCGCCCACGAAGACGAGTTGCGCCGCGCGCTGGATCGTGACCAGGGCCTTGGAGGCGTCCTGTTGCCGGCTCAGGAGTCCGAGGACCTCGTGCACGTCGTACTTCTTGCCGCTGCGTTCCAGGCATTCGAGGATGAGCGTGGCCGCATGGGTTTCGCCCTTGGCGCTCTGGATCGATCCCGCAACCGACAGCACCACACCCTGCTCCGCGTCAGCCGACGCCTCAAGCACGGGGGCTGGCTGGGCAACGTACGGGACGTGAGCAAGGGGATCTGCGAGGCGCACCACCCCTTTCAGGGGGCTCTGAGTCAGGTCGGGCAGCAACCGCACAAGCCGGGCGGTGAAGACAGCCCATTCGGCGTGGCTGTCGAGTGGGCTCGTCAGCATCTCGTGCAGGAGCAGACGTGTCCGGCCTCCGGCGGTGGCCGGGTCTCGGTCCAGTCGCCTCAACGGGGGCAGGCCGCCTGAACTGGTCAGTCGGGCGAGGTCGCGGATTGCCTTCCACAGAAGGGTGACGGCTGCGTGGTTGTCGCCGGATTGCCGCGCTGCCTGGGCAGCGCGTGCCGTCGTGATGAGGCTGCCGGTTGCCTGGCTGGGCACGGTGGTGAAGCCGGGCACGTAGCAGGAAACGGATTGCGGAAAGGCCTGCGCTCCTCCGCGGGTGAGGCGGGCGCCCAGTACGCGGGGCGGGCAGTCCAGCAGCAGTTGCCGTGGGACCGCGGCTGCTGCCATCCGCTCGAAGGTCGGCACGACCTCGGTGACAGAGTCGTCGTCGAAGAGCAGGAGGGCGATGGTCCCGTCGTGGCCGGCGCCGTCGATGCGCTGGCGGCGGTGGACGGTGAGGTCGCTGGCGAGTGCTGCGACCTTGCTGCCGAAGCGGCGGCTGACGGGGAGTTGGGCGGCGTGCGGCAGGGGGAACGACGAGGGCTGTGCGGCATCCGGTCCGTCAGCGAAGATGCGCTGGTTGACGTCACCCACTCGCTGGACGACCGTGCTCGGCGAGCCGAAGACCTTGTCGAGCAGGCGTTGCTGAAGGTCACTGGTGTCCTGCATTTCGTCCAGGAGGACGAAGGGGAAGCGGTGGGCGGCGGCCAGCGCGAGCTGGGGGTGATGAAAGAGGTGGTGCTCGGCGATGGCGAACATGTCGTGGTAGCGGAAGACGCCTCGCTCGGTGAGCGTTTCTTTGAGAGCGGCGAATTGTTGGCCACTGTCACTGGATGCTTTGAAGGGAGGGGTGCCGTCAGGTCCTGTCGCGATCAGCTCTCCGGCGTCACACACGTAGCGGGCCTCGGCGACCAGAGAGGGGCCGTTCGTGCGGTGTCCGAGTGCGGTGTTGAGTTTCCGAAACTGGGGGTGGCGTTCGAACAGCCGGAGGGCTTCGTCCGCGTAAGCGTGGTCGTCTACGATCTGGACCTCAATGCCCCGGGCTCGTAGGGCCGGCAGGGCGAGGAAGGTGTTGGTGAAGGCCTGGATCGTGCCGATGAAGTGCGGGTACTGCAGCAGGCGGCGCCCCGCCGGGCTGGCGGCGAGGCGGTGGGCAATTTCGTCCTTGGCCGTGTTGGTGTGGGACAGGACGCAGATGCCGCGCGTGGGCGAGGTCCATCCCTGGCACAGCAGGGCGAGCTTGAGTCCGATCAGGCTGGTCTTGCCCGAGCCGGGAGCTGCTTGCAGGTCTAGGGTCTCCGAGCTCTGGATGAAGTCCCACTGTTCCTGGTGCGGCAGTTCGAGGCCGAGTTGCTGGGCGAGTGCCTCGACCTTGTCCTTGATGAAGACGTCGGGCGCGTAGAGGCTTGTCATCGCTCAGACCTCGCTGCACAGATACGTGAAGGCAGCCACGAGGTAGGGCGGGAGATCGTCCTCGGTCACGGCGGTGGTCTTCAGAAGCCGGGCCGCGTGATGGGCGGCGATGGGCTTGCTGCCCCGGGCCCTACGCAGCGGTTCATAGATGTCCAACGCCGCTTTCTCCAGGGGGACGTTGTTCTCTCGCCACTTCGTGACCTCGTCCCGCGCGGAGCGGTCGAGGTCGGCGAGCTTGTCCGCGGTGGGCCAGGTGGTCTTGGAAGCGACGGCGGCACGGACGGCCTGGTGCATCAGGGTCGCCATGGTCCAGGAGGCGGCGGCCAGGTCGTACTCCAGGGTCCAGTGGTCGGAGACGAAGGTGCGTACGTGGCCGCTGTCCTTCTCTTTCAACCCTGCGACATGGTCGTCGATCTCTTGCTTGGTCATCTCCGCCGAGCACTTCAGCTTTTTGCGCATCTCCTCCGAGGTGCCGGCGGGGACTAGGTCCCGGTCTCGGATGCAGGCCACCGCGACCGGGATCTGTTCTCCCTCGCGTTGGAAGATCCGGCTGTAGCGGAAGAGGCCGACGCCACCGACGTCGACGACGCTGACACCGCATTCGTTGAACGACTTACCGACCGCCTGTGCGAGGGCGGGCAGGACGATGGCTTCGGCGTCGCCTTCGACGATGGCAACGCTGCGGGCGAAGAACAGGTTGGCCTTGGTGACGTCGAGGAAGCGGGTGAGGAAGGCGTAGTCGCCGTCGTCGAGGCGGGTCAGGCCTGGGGCGAGGCGGAAGGTGGATCCGCGGGCGACGAGGGTGAGGTGTTCGACCGGGATGGCCGACGCGAGGTTGGGGCTGTGGGTGGTGAGGATGACCTGGACCGGTGGTGTCCCAACCCCTTTGGGGGCGCCGGCGCGATCCCGCAGGAGATCCATGATGCGGGTCTGGAGCTGCGGGTGGAGGTGGGCTTCGGGTTCCTCGATCAGCAGCAGGGGCGCGAAGGCGCTGTTGCCGAGCAGGAGCAGTTCGGCCGCCATGAACAAGGCGTTGTTGTAACCCAGGCCGTGTCTGGTCCACTCCCCCGTGCCCGCGAACAGCGTGAGCTCCAGCCGCTCCAGCGCACGGGCGAGGGAGGCATCGCCCGCGACGCCGATCTCGCCGCGCAGAACGTCGGAGCCGATGGAGAACTTCTCCAGGTAGCCGGTGTTGATGTCGTCCCGGGCTGCCTTCACCGCCTCGTTGTCGCTGATGTCGCGTTCAGCGCGGCGCAGGATGCCAACCAGGGTGGTCGCGCTGCCTGACTCATCGTCGAAGTCGTCCTCACCTTGTGCGCGCATAGCCGGATAACCGGCAAGGATTTGCGACAGCCGTGATCCACGGCCCGAGCGCAGCTCCGCCTCGGCATCCCGCAACGGGCGCAGGTAGGTGGCCTTCAGCAGTTCGCGGGCGGCACCGTCCAGGGCCGGCCCCTGCCCGTAGCGGCCGGTGCGCGTGGTCACCGCGACGCGGTGGGGACGCAGCGGATCCATCAACTCCGCTTTGACGGTGACGTAGAGGGCGACGTTGCCGTCGTCGTCCGTAGTGAGCAGTTCCAGGAAGACCGCTTGTTCTTCTGTCGTGAGGTCCTTGAAACCGCAGGTGATCTTGAAGGTGCCCGCGCGGCCGTCCGGTCCGACGTGGAAGTCGTCGCGCGTGATGCGGTAGAAGTCAGCCGCGGTTGTCAGCAGGCACAGGCGGATCGCATCGATGATGGCCGTCTTGCCGCTGTCGTTCTCGCCGACGAGGACGTTCGTGGCGGGACCGAAGTCCAGGCTCAGGCTGGCGTCCTTGTCACCGTCCTTCTGCGGCGCCGCGCCGAAGATCCGGAAGTTCTCCGCGTACAGGCAGGCAAGGTACAACGACGTCCCCCGAGCGATGAGGCCCGAGCCTCGGATGGCCCAGGCAGCTGCAACCGCCTCAAGTGCCCCACCCGCACGCGGTTCTGACGCATCATACGATTCATCGCAACACTTATGTCTCGTTAGGAGAATCCGCTCCCAAAGCTGGAAATAGACACCTCAGATCGTCAACTCCAACAGCAGGGCGAGATCGTCATTGCGGCACGGCCTGCAAGGAGACGGACCCTCACGGCGGGCGTGACCGTGACAGCAGGACGCCTCCCACGTGCACGCCTTGTGGCGCCGCACTGTCTGGGCACCTCGGCAGGCTCGTGCACACCTCCTCCGCGGGACCTCCGAAAGCATCGCGACGATCAGCCCTGCGGGCTCACCACGACCCCGGGAGAACTACGATCGTTTGGTTGGCGCCCCGGACTACTGAGGCCCGGCTTTTCCAGATTCTTCCCGGGTGATGTGGTTGACGAGTTCCCCCGGCTCTACATCGAGTCCAGCAGCGATATCCAGGAGCGTGAGCACGCTGGGGCTGCGCTGCCCATGCTCGATATAGATGAGCCCACGGAAACTCAACCCGCTGCGCTCCGCGAGCTCTTCCAAACTGTATCCCCGCCCCTCTCTGAGTCGTCGAATCTGCATACCGAGGGAATGGAGTCGGGGATCTGGTGACGGTTCGTGTGCTGGCACACAGCGACACCATCCGCACGACTTCCCCCAGGCCATGAACAGCTGTGCATAATCGAGCCTCAGGCGGGAAATCCTGCATGTGAGCACACACGACCAGCCCCGCAGCTACGACACCCGTGCACCTTGCCCGGCGCAAGCGGGCAGACCCCTGTGACGGCAAGGCCGCCAGCCCACCAGCAATGAACGAGAACATATGGCCAGACCCGCGCTGCCATTCGACCGATGGCATAAGTCATATCCGAAACCCCACCGTGGCGATGCACCCTGCAAGTGCGGGACCAGAAACCGGCCCCTCTACCCGTCAGCAGACCACGGACGGGGATTCCGCTGGCAGGCCCGCTACGTAGATCACCTCAGGAAGGAACGCAGAGAATCGTTCGGCACGTGGCAGGAAGCTCTCGACCGACTCGGCGAGTTGACGACGGAAGGTGCGACCGCAACGGGAGGGAACCCGTCGGCACGCGGTGCGCGAGTAGCCTTCTTCGCTGCGCAGATGATTGAGCGCAAGCGGAAGAAGAAAAAGAGACCCAACACGATCAATAACTACGAGAGCCATCTCCGTAACCACATTCTCCCGTTCGCCGGGGATCGCCTGCCGGCATCACTGCGGCGCCGCGACTCAATGGCCTTCATCGATCACCTGCTGGAGAAACCCAGCCTCAGATCAGCTCGCACAATTGTCCAGATTTTCAAGACCTGGCGCATCCTCATCCACTACATGACGGACGAGGATATTCCGCTGCCCGCAAACATCGTGTCCCGCATCGAGCTTCCCGAGATCGAGGCCAGCGGAGTCGCTCTGACTCCCGATGAGGTGGCTGCAGCAGCCGTAGCCATGCGGGAGATCGAGCCGCGCTACGAAGTCCTGGTATGGATCGGCGCGTGCGCAGGACTACGCGTCGGCGAAGCCCTGGGCCTCACGCGCTCACGCGTCGACTGGCAGGAAGATCTCCTCCACGTCCAGGAGCAACGCCAGCGCGGTAAGGCAGCGCCACTCAAGACGAAGGCCAGCTACGCAACCCTGCCTGTGGATCACTTTCTGATCGAACGGTTGACAGCGCATGTGGCTTGCTTCAGTGAGCCCGAACCCATCACCCAGGAGGCTGCGCGCAAGCGTCGGGCCCGAGGCCACGTCGAACCAATGGACGAAGACCTCATCGTGACAAACCGATATGGGAAGCCCGTGCAGAGCAGTGACTTCAACGGAAAGTGGCGACGCGTCGTCGCCCGAGCCGGTCTTCCTCAAGG
>Ga0307514_10005071_pt1 | contig 11894 bp, 10 predicted proteins | sample 16_EM_MG_FD_203088 | JGI IMG/M metagenome (GOLD analysis project Ga0307514, IMG submission 203088) | Populus trichocarpa ectomycorrhiza microbial communities from riparian zone in the Pacific Northwest, United States - 16_EM | ecosystem: Host-associated > Plants > Roots > Unclassified | place...
CAACTTGTTTTGGGAATCTCTTAGTTTAAAATGGATCTTTAATGGGCTGCAATATAGTTTCCAACTGTGGCAAGGATTCATAAATGTTTTGGAATCCTTTTCTTACAAGGATTCCTTATTCATTCTAGCTACAACAAGGAAAGAAGACTTCAAAATTATTTCTACCTTCAAATCAGATTTTCTAGTTTATTTGAGACTTCTTAAGGGTGACAAATCTGATTCTAACATATTTAGGATAGTAATTTTCTGATTTTTATTATCTTTATTATTTTCTTCTCAGTCTTTGGGTTATTATTATTTATTTGGGTCAATTGTAAGTTGGCCTCATATAAGTCCACCTAAGGGCGGTCGATTAGGGTTTAATTAACTCTACACTTAGTATAAATAAAGGCATGACTAGACATGTAAGTTAGACAATTCAGATTAATAAAACTTCTTGTTTGCCGCACTTTGTGTTTGTGCGCGTTGGTGAGATAATCTCCCTTCCATGGTTCTCTAAAGAACTAAAAACGACCTATCGAAGAACAACTGGCTTCGTGGCGTCATCCTTATACCTCTCGTTCGCGAATCAATATTCGTTGGGTGGGGGTTTTTCGTTTCCAATAGTGCTGGTGCCTAGGTACAAGTTATCTTTGTGTCACTCTCCTATCAAACCCGATTTACTTGGCTTTCAGGGAATTGGTGTCTTTGCGTGTGGGTTGTGTGATCACGTGATCACGAAGTTCGCATCATTTGATGTTTTTGAAAATAAATGCCTTTGAGAAATCGTTGAACTTAAAGTGAGTTTTAGTAGTATTTTGTGCTTGTAGTCATGTTTGTTGATGGAACCAAGATGGAAAACTCATGATGTGGATCAGTCGAACACCAGGCTTAATAATGCCAATGACCCATTAGAGGCACCAAGGGGCCAATTACAAAAGCTAGAGCAAAGAAACTTAAAGATGCATTGAATGGGTTGGTTCAGAACATATGGAGCAAGATGGACGTAGAAGAGCTTGAGACACCTAGGGACCATGAAGGATAGCCTCTAACTCATCTAATCCAAGTTCAAGAAGAGCCTAATTCATGTGGATCAAAGGGTTGCCAGATTTGATTTCCTAAGATAGGAAGGATTAATTAATGATTCTCCTAGTCTAGGAAGAAAACTACATTAGCATGTATAAAAGAAGGAGATTTTCTTCATTAAGTGCCCATACAAGATAAGGAAACCAAGCACAACAAGACAAGAAGACTCTATATTAATTCCACATTCAGATTAAATTTCCTAATCTATTTGGGACTTCTTAGGGGTGGTAAATCTGATTCTATCATATCGAGGATATTAATTTTAGATTTTTATTATTTTCTTAGTTTTTGGTTCATTATTATTTATTTGGTCAATTGTAAGTGGACCTCATATAAGTCCACACAAGTCCATTATGGTTTATTTCAGTTTAGATGATGCGAACCTTATAATCACGTGGTCACGCAACCTACAATCAAGATTGAAATCTGATCCCGGAAAGCCAAAATAGGTATGATAGGAGATTGACACAATGGAAACCTACCCCAAGGCACCAACACTATTAGAATGACTAGAATGACACTACGAAGTCAGTTAATCTTCGACAAGTCATATTCAGTTCGTTCAAAAACCGAAGAATGGAAGAATCACTCTCACACGTTAAAACTGAAAAATTCAGAAGTAATAATCATCAAAGGCTGCCGAAATTTAGGTTACATGTGTTTAAATAGTTCTTAAAAGTAACCGTAATGGATTTACCCTTGTGGGCTGAATTAACCCCCATACAAAAATGACCAAAAATCCCTAAACTGAAAAACCCATAACCTGATCCAAACAAGCCTTGGATCCTAACTCAAAAACAAAGTTTTAATTAAGCCAAAACATGAAAGAAAATAATAAAAATAACTAATTTGTCATTAAATACCATTAGCCCTTCTTTCCTTATGTAGCTAGGATGAATAAGGAATCCTTATAAGAAAAGGATTATGAAACATTAATGAATCCTTGCCACTTGGAGAGTATATTGCAACTCATTAAAGATCTTTGTCTAAAAGGATGTGGCAGCTTATTTTGGGAATCTCCTAGTTCTACAAAGATCTTTTTTTTTTTGGTAAGTTGACGTATGTATTAAAAGAAGAAGATACAAACATTATAAGGGGCATACCCCATCGGAGGACATGATGACGTAGATGGTGATTTGGATGCTATCAAACAAAAAATACCTTTTTTCAAGGTAAAAACGATTCTGAGGTGTATTTGGAGTGGGAGAAAAAGCTGGATTGGATTTTTTATTGCAATAAATATTTGGAGGTGAAGAAGGTGAAATTGGTAGTCATTGAACTCATGGATTACACAGTAATTTGGTGGGATGAAAATGTGATTAGGCGGGGGAGGAGTGGAGAAAGGCAAGTAGCTTCGCGAGAGGAGATGAAAGTGTTGATGAGAAGGCGATTTGTGACTAACCACTACTATAGAGAGTTGTATATGAAATTACAGGGTTTGAATCAGGGTTTTAAGTCCATAGATGAGTATTTCAAGGAGATGGAGATCACAATGATTCGGGCCAATGTGATTAAGGATATGGAAGCTACAAATCTGAATGAAACTCTTTGATAAGTCGGAGACACTACTAAGGAATTCCAATCAGGATAAAGATGCAACACTCTTTGTGATTAAGAGTAATAAGTCTTATTTGTTCTTCAACCAATTCTAGATATTGAAGAACAAGGAAGAAAACTCTCTGAATGAGAAGTTGAAAACTTTAATATTATTGCTAAAAGTCACAAAACATGGTCTGGAACATCATTATATACTTGGAACAACTTTACAAGTCTAGGAAATAACATAATAGAGACCCAAATAAATGACTTTGTTTAGAAAACTAAGCAAATAATAAATAGTACACGTTTTTTACTTATAGAAGACACAAACAGACACACAAAACTGCAACTCCAATGCATGCATGGTTGGACATTTTGAACTTAAAAACCATATAGAATAGGCTATATTTTCCCACGCATTAAACAAGAGCAAATTCGAGCCAAAATATGTCCATGGGCTAACAACAAACCCAAACTCATCAAAACTCCCTAATCATCACCCAAGCCTTATTCGTAGACAAATAAACATATTTTAATCGTTTTCATTCAGTTCGCAAGCCCTCTAATCTTTCCCACCAACACAAAAACAAGTGCGGCAAAAGAAGTTTATTGATCTGAAAATTGTGTAACCTTACATGTCTGGTTATGCCCTTATTTATACTTACTTCAAACTGAAATAAACCCTAGTGGACCCCTTATGTGGACTTATATGATGTCAACTTATAATTAACTCAAATATAACCCAAAACACAAAGAAATAAAAATAACATAAAGTTTGGTATTGTTTAGCTGCATGTAACTTGAGAAAGTAAAAGCTATTTAATCTGATTTCCCTAGTTTATAAGTTGTTATAGCTGAATGAACCTTCCTTGCAAGCATAGGATTAGTTGCCGCCTACCATAAGTCCCTTGTAGACTAAGAAAATCTGATCTGATTTGGTTTCCTTGTTGCCGTCCGTTTTTTTTCCTTGATTAGCTTGGATTTCCTTGTATAACTTAGACAAATAACAAAGCAAATTTCCTTTTTTGTTGCTGATTTAATTACTTTCTTTTCTAGGTTAGGAAAAGCATTAAATAATCATTCCCTCTTTAGGAACAAGATCTGGTTGCCTGCCATACTTAATTAGGAGAATAAATTGCTGACTTTCTATCCTTGTATCATTAGGAAAAACAAGCCTAATAAGGGGCCGGATACATCAGCTCCTTGTTTCACATGAATTGGGCTCTTCTTGGACATGAATTAGATGAATTAGAGCTCCTTCATGCTTTTTAGATGTCCTAACCTCCCTCTAGGTCCATCTTGCTTCATATGTTCTGAACAAGCCCCTTCAATGCTTCTTTAAGCTTCGTTGCCGTACCTCTTGTCATTGGCCCAATTGGCACCACCAAGGGGTCGTTGACATCATTAGGCTCGGTGTTGGGTTTATCCTCATCATCCCCTCTCTCTTTAAAAGGATTCGACCTCAAATCATCACCTACATCAAACTCTAATGAACCCCTTGTGTGGACTTATATGAGGCCCACTTATAAGTAAACCCAAATAATATAATTAGAACCCTAAATTAAGAAGAAAATAATAATAACAATAATAATTCTGAATTTAATATCCTAAATATGATAGGATCAGATTTGCTGCCCTATAGAACTCCCATATATAAGATAGGAGAAATCTGATTTGGAAAATTTATGTTGCTGCCCCTTTTAGGTCATTGATTAGCTTGGATTTCCTTGTTTAACATGGACAAATAAGAAAACAAATTTTCTTATTTGTTGCTGATTTAATTACTTTCCTTCCTAGGCTAGGAAAAGCATTAAATAATCATTTCCTCTTTAGGAATCAGATCTGCCGGAACTTCCTTGATTGTTTAGGAGAATAAATTGCTGACTTTCTATCCTTGTATCATTAGGAAAAACAAGCCTAACAAGGGGCCAGATACATTAGCCCATTGTTTCACATGAATTGGGCTTTTCTTAGACATGAATTAGATGAATTAGAGGTTGTCCTTCATGCTTTTTATGTTGGGCTGATCCTCATCATCCCCTCTCTCTTCAAAAGGATTCGACCTCGAATCATCACTACATCAAAGAGAGTAAGATCAGAAACATTAAAGGTAGCACTAATATCATACCCAATTGGCAAATCAACTTTATAAGCATTTTCATTGATCCTCTCAAGGATCTGAAATGGCCCATCTCCCCTATGGGCCAGAAATCTGTCCTTGCGCATATGCACCTAAACCCAATCACCGGGCTGAAAGTTAACATACTTGCACCCCTTAGTGGCTTTGGTCGCATACACACAATTCCTCTTTTCAATCTGTTGCTGCATACTCTCATGGAGTGTTATTATCACTTGTGCTTTACGATTACTATCCAAACTAACCATTTCATCAATAGGCAAAGGTTATGCTTGGTGTTAGGCTGATCCTCATTAACTAGGGGTCAATTAAGCCAAAGGGGAATTTTTCGTTGTGTTACATGATGATTGATGTGAACCAATGAGATCATGTGATTACGCAACATTGTGTGGAATTACATTGGGCTAAATAGAGACATTGTGAATGTTGTAAAATTACAACATTGTGTGGAATTAGAGGACATGGTCCATATGGCAATGAAGGTGGAGAGGCAAATAAAAAGAAGGGGCAGTACACGTTTTCAGACCAATTCGGCTTCATCTTCCTCAATATAGAGGCCGAATTTGAAGAGAGAGGAGGATGTCCAACCAAAGCCTTATGCAAAGGCCGAACCACCTAAGGCAGAAAAGGATGCTCATACGGATGGGAAAGGTAAATCTAAATCTCAACCTACTCATGATAGAGATATTAAATGTTTTAAGTGTTTATGGAAGGGGCACATTGCATTTCCATGTCCAAACCGAAGAGTTATGCCAAGAGACAATGGGAAGGTTGAATCTGAAAGTGAAGAGATGCCACCTTTTTATGGATTGTAGTGAAGAGGAGATTACACATCCTGTTAAGGGGGAGGCTTTGGTTATAAGGCGTGCACTGAACATGCAAATCGAAGAAGATGATATAGATCAGCAACGTGAAAACATATTTCACACTCGATGTCACATCCAAAACAAGGTATGTACTATGATAATTGATGGAGGTAGTTGTGCTAATGTAGCTAGTGATACTCTTGTGAAGAAATTAAATTTGAGATGTCTTAAGAAACCTAGGCCTTATAGATTGCAATGGTTGAATGAATGTGGTGAAGAGAATGTTACTAAGCAAGTATTAATTGCGCTTGCTATTGGGAAATATTCTGATGAGGTTATGTGTGATGTAGTCCCAATGCATGTTAGTCACTTACTTTTGGGGCGTCCATGGCAGTTTGATCGGAAAACGATTCATGATGGGTTTAGAAATAGGTTCACTATTGTAAAGGATGGTAGACCATCACTCTTGTACCTCTTTCTCCAAAAAAAGTGTATGATGATCAAATGAGATTAAAAAGGGAATGTGAGGATGGGAAGATTGAAAATTCATGTGAGGATAATGGTGAGAGAAGACCATCAGATTCGGCTAAACCTAAATCATTAATTAAACTGGTTGAGAGTGGAGGTAAAACCCGAGGAGTGAAGAAAGTAAGCTTGTGTGATGATAATAGTATGGAAAAATTAAAGAAATAACCTAATTTTTATGCAAAAGGAGCTCAAATCATATCTGTGTTATTTACTAACAAGCCGATGATATTACTTGTGTATAAGGAGGCTTATTTTAACACTAACAATCTTGATTCTGCTATTCCTAGTTTGATTGTTTCTTTGTTGCAGGAGTTTGATGATGTATCCCCTGAAGACATCCTTAGTGGATTGCCACCATGAAGAGGAATTGAACATCATATTGACCTTATACCGGTAGCTTTGATTCCTAACCGTCCAGCCTATAGAAGCAACCTCGATGAGACGAAGGAGCTTCAAAGGAAAGTAGATGGGTTGATGATGAAGGGGTACATTCATGAGAGTGTGAGCCCTTGTGCCATGCTAAAAAGGATGGAACATGGAGGATGTGTGTTGACTGTCGTGTCGTCAACAACATAATGGTAAAGTATCGACATCTTATTCCTAGGCTTGATCACATGCTAGATGAGTTACATGAATCATATATTTTCTCTAAAATTAACTTAAAAAGTGGGTACCATCAGATAAAGATGAAAGAAGGTGATGAGTGAAAAACTGCATTTAAGACTAACCAAATGGTGTATGAATGGTTAGTCATGCCACTTGGACTTACAAATGCTCCTAGTACATTTAGGCGTTTAATGAATCATGTATTGTATGCGTTTATAGGTAAGTTTGTTGTTGTGTATTTTGATGACATTTTGATCTATAGCAAAAACTTAAATAAGTATCTTGATCATTTACGTAATGTACTTAGTGTATTGCGTAGTGAGCAATTGTATGCTTAATCTTAAGATGTTTACGTTTTCATGGAGAAAATTGTGTTTTTTGGCTATGTCGTAATTCCGCAGGGTATCGAGATGGATGAGAAAGTTAATGTCATCTGGGATTGGCCTACACCAAAATCAGTAAGTAAGGTAAGGAGTTTTCATGGACTTGCTAGTTTTTGTAGAAGGTTTGTGAAGGATTTTAGTACTATTACTGCACCTTTAACTGAAATTGTGAAAAGTCTGTTAGATTTAAATGGAATGATGAACCGAATAAGGCTTTTAAGTTGTTGAAAGATAAACTTTGTTCGGCTCCTGTTTTAGCTTTGCCAGACTTTACGAGAGCTTTTGAAGTTGAACGTGATGCTTCAGGTATAAGAGTTGTGTTAATGCAAGATAAGAGGCCCATTACGTATTTTAGTAAAAACACTTATTGGGGCAGCCTTGAATTACCCTACATATGACAAGGAGCTCTATGCCTTGGTAGGAACTTTAAAGATGTGGCAGCATTACTTGTGGCCTAAGAACTTTGTGATATATTCAGATCATAAATCATTGAAGTACTTGAAAGGGCAAGGTAAGTTGAGTAGGAGACATACCAAATATGTTGAATTTATTGAAACCTTTCCGTATGTGATCAAGTATAAGCAAGGAAAAGAAAACATTGTGGCTAATGCACTTTCACGCAGGTATGTTCTTTAATCGACTTTAGATGCTAGATTTCTAGGATTTGAACACATAAAAGAATTGTATAAGGATGATAGTGAATTTGCTAATGTTTACAATGCTTGCGAAACATTGGCTTTTGGGAAGTTCTATAGACTTGATGGATTTTGTTTAAAGAGAGTTGTCTGTGTATTCCATTAAGTTCTATGCGTGAATTGCTTGTATGTGAAGCACATGAGGCGGGTTGATGAGGCATTTTGGTGTTGTTAAGACTTTGGATGTGTTGCATGAGCATTTTTATTGGCTTAAAATGAAAAATGATATGCAATGCATAAGTGATAATGTAAACCCCGGGAAAAATAAATGTTGCTTAAATTACAAACTAACTACATGGGAAATAAAAGTGAAGAAATTCATGCATACGGTTAAATAAAAGTGTCCCTTTTCCGTATATGCACGAGCATTTTCTAGGATTTTTGAATATAAATTTCCGGGCAAAATAATTCGAGACATTATAAATAAACCCGTAATATTGAGGGTTGGATTTAATTGAAGAAAATAATACACTTAAAGGAAATGGGGCCTAAGTGCAAACAAGAGAAATTATAGAGTATAAATACTCATCTCCTCACCAAAAATCTGCAGCAACCATAAGGAAAGAAAAGAGGGAGTTTTGTATCCATTCTTGCAAAATCAAGAGAGAAACACCAAAATTTCAAGAACTCATCCAAGATTAAGGGTTTATAGATGGAATAAACACTTGTGGGCAAGGGATTAACAAGAAAATTGAACAAAAAGAGAAGAAGGAGGGCCGACTATCATTAGAAAAGAAAGGAGGGAGTTGAAAATCTTCAACTGGTTGAAGATCAAAACCTTAATTCGTACAGGGTGTTCTAAATATGATCTTATAATTCATTTCAAATTCGATAATGAATTGATGCCCTGATGTTGAATTATAGATTAAGGTTCTCCTTCCTTCAGAGTACTTGTAGCTCCATGTCTTAACTTTCCAACGCGACCAACCTCGCTTGAAACAGAGTCCTAGTACTCCAGATAGAGTTAAAAAACTGAGAGGAGGTCAAAATGCAACATCTGCAAAGAGTAATAGTTCAATGTCTATGGTTCAAGAAAGTAACAGTTCAATGTCAAGACAGTAACGGTTGGACAGTAACAGTCCAAGGTCTAGACAGTAACAATTGGACAGTAACAGTTCAAATATAAAGAAAGGAATGATAATTATGGTTGGATAAGGATGACAACATTAATGGGTGTAATGAGAAAAACATAAAACATAAAGAAAGAAATGATTGAAAGAAAGACCTATTAGCTGTTGATATGATTATTATAAAACATCTCTTTGAATGAGGAAAATTTATGAGATAAGCTTATGATTTCAGGAGGGACCACAGGCGAGGTGCACCAACTGTAGTAGGGGAGCGCAAGTAGAGCTTCTACTGCAAGTAGGTGATCTGCTAGTTAAATTCCATAATTTAATATGTTATTGATGTGAAATGTGAATTACCAAATGTTGGATATTATGTGAAAGGAGGAAAGTTGCGTAATGATATCGATATTTTAGATAGTATTCTGAATGTATGTGTATTCGAGGTGAAAGGTTGTTGTGTGAATTGCTAACTGATGAAATTATCACGGACAACAGAAATATAAGAAGTGTGATTTGGGGCGTAGACTAGAATAAATTTAGTGTATGTTAGGATCCCGGGGAAGGGGATCACCATGTATTGCCCATACATTTAGTGTATGTTATGATCCCGGGTAAGGGGATCACCATGTATTGGCTACCATGCATTTAGGGAAGGGGATCACCTTGCATCGACTCCTACGGGGTGATGATGATAGCAGTGAAATTGGTATCAGTAATGTGTTAAGCGAAAATAATCATGGTTGATCTTATCAAATCTTGATAATGGAAGAGGAAACGGTTTTTAGTAGTTGAATGAGAAAGAGTTTCCAATGAAAAACCACAAGGGAGAAGTGAATAAAATATGAATGCATGTTTGCCTTTTTAAATCGTTGGATATTTGTGTTATATTTATTGTGATATTCATGTTTCAATAATACGCATTTTGTTTCAGGACCCTCGCATGCACGATAGGAGTAGATCTTAGCTTATGTTCACTTTTTAGGAATTCTAGGTTCTATGGAGTATACCCTTATTTTTTGTTATATTACAACTTTTATATAACTTAATTTGTATAATCAATGTTTAAACTTGAATAGATAATGATATTTGTTCATGTGTACATGTTGATCTCATTTATTACTCTATAATGATACTTGTTATTCAATGTATGTTATAAATACTATGGTTGTGATGACGATGATGTTTGTGGGATTAAGACCCAGGATGATTGGGTCGTGATTGAGTTATGAGATGTGAAATATTAGAAGTGTAAACAAGATTAAATATCAATAACTTAGGACCTCCCGGTATAGGGGAGACTCTGCCGAAATTTTAGTGAAAATTTTGGTAAAATTTAATATTAACACCTTGCACATATGCATGTATGTATATATATAAAAATTTAATTACTCTGTGTATTAGTTGATATGAGATTGTTGCTTAATCCCGGATATGAGGATGTTACAAAAAAATTCATAATTTGTTGGAAAGCAAAGTCTAGGACTCAACCACATGGCTTGTATACCCCTTTGCCTATACCTAATGAACCATAGGTAGACATAATTAGTACTTAAAAGTGCATTTTTATCAAGGTTTTATATCATCATATTGCACTTAAAGTATCATTAAATTCCCTAACTTAAGCATGTTTTATAATAACAAGTCTGATAATATAAGATATCTTTAATTTATGATAAATGCTCATTTCAAATGCAGGCATGTTTCACAATTCAAAGGATTGATTGATTTTTTTAACTATTGAAATTGAGAAGACAAAGAGAGGGCAAAGCTTGGAGAAGAGATGCTAGTTCAATTCAAACCGGAACACCATTCGGTTATTGAATCATAACTGGAGCTATAGAACTTGGATTTAGTTCTGGTTCATATGGATGGAAAGCTAAGACATAAGCCTAAAACTTTCATGAAGAGTCCAAGATTCAAAACGGTCGTTTTCAAGATCAAATTGTAACAACAAAAGAGATGTCGGAATTTGTCCTGCAGCCCAGATATTGTTCAGTGTTCAGCCCTATCTTGTGTTCTAGAAGTCCAAATGAGCTCATTCTTATTTTGTTGGAAAGCTGAGACAAATGCCCAGAACTTTCATGAAGACTATCTGTTCAAATTATGACGTTAACAATGATGTTTTGTTCAGACAAGAAGATAATGGTTGTAGTCAAGAGGTGGCCACCCACTCAATAATTAGTCATCAAATCAATAGTTCTAAATTTTAGCCTATAAAAGGAGGCATTTGCCATACATTTAGACATTTGGTTTTCAGATTAAGATCTTGTTCTTGCTCTCGTTCTTTGTGTTTTGTAATGTTCAAGTTTTATTTTACGTTATATTAATCTCTTGTTTATACTTTTCATTTCCTTTATTATACTTAGTTAACTTATATCATGTTTATGTTCTTATATTGTTTATTTATGTTTTTCTTCTTCATGATGTTTAACTAAGTTAATTTTGTCAATGTGAAAAGGGTACAATAATGGTGTAAGAATAAGTATAATATAAACTCAACATGGACTTTAATGTTTGATACTAACATGTTTTGTATTTGTTATCTTACTCGCTCTTAATATCTTGCTTGTTAAATGGTTAATCTAGATTTGTGTTGTACAACCCTTGGTACAACAAATACTTGGTACTTTCATAGCCTACTGTATGGTATAACCGACACATGTGTTATGAAAGGAACTTGATTTGTTGTTAACATAAGTTATCACCATGAATACCTGACCACATTTACAAGTATTGGCATTAATCAAATAAGATAATGAATATAATCATGTTAATAATTTATAATCCGATTGGAACCTCCTTTGTGTGTGGTTTCCAGTTGAGTAATAAAAGGAGTTTATACTATACTTATTTGAAATACCATTAGTGGATCCTCTAACCTTGACAATTGTTTTATCCTTGTTTAATCCTTACATCAATATCACATCTCAAAAGTTCTATTCAACTCCTTTTTATTTGTTGTTTATAGTTTTATATAGTTCACCTCCCTGTGGTTCGACCCCGGTCTTGTCGGGTTATTTATTACTTCGACACTCCTGCATTTGGGATAAGACATCAATCTTTTG
>Ga0307514_10005072_pt1 | contig 11893 bp, 17 predicted proteins | sample 16_EM_MG_FD_203088 | JGI IMG/M metagenome (GOLD analysis project Ga0307514, IMG submission 203088) | Populus trichocarpa ectomycorrhiza microbial communities from riparian zone in the Pacific Northwest, United States - 16_EM | ecosystem: Host-associated > Plants > Roots > Unclassified | place...
GTTGAATATATCATGTGTTTCTAGTGGAGAGGGGGGGCTGCAGGGGTGGCCAACTAGACCGTCTTGGCCAACTACTAGGTCGGCAGGGGTAGTTGGGCTGCGCTAAAACAGGTGGATGGCAATTCTGGCAATTCTCAGTAAATTTGCAGTGAGATAGAGAATCTGATTAGATTTAGAATAGCCTATCGGATTCTGGATTTGTAATCATATTACTGACAAGATGCCTATTTCAAACCTTTTCATAGAAGGTTTCACGCTCAATTTTGCGGGTGAGATAGAGAATCTGATTAGATTATTAGAATAGCCTATCGGATCATAAAAGGTTTCACGCTCAATTTTGCGAGTGAGATAGAGAATCTGATTAGATTATTAGAACCGAATTTTTTTGAAAAGACCCGATCTATGGCTGGTTCTTATTCACCCGATTCTATTAACCAACGTAATAGCCTGTATCATAGCTTAAACTCTCTTGATACGCTTGTAAAAGACTTCCGTAGTTTCTTTGCCTTTTTATTTTTAGTAACCATCACGTCCTCAACAACCCATTCTAGAGTATCTATCTCCAGTACTTTTTGTAGTTTGAGTGCTGTAAGACTACTAGTCTCGGCACCAGACCCTCAGAGAGGAAGACTACGCGGTTTTAAAGTGATCGATTTTGCCTTAGGTCCCGGTCGAACTCTTATTTTTGCTGGAGATGACATTATCACTGGTACACTGCCAGTCTGGTTGGTATTGGGCACAATCCGTGTACCGGTACCCCACGGCTTGGCAACGATCGGCGTCGTGCATTCTGAGGCTGATACGACAGGTCTCGCCCCAGGCCAGAATCCCAGTGTTGCGTTTTAGCTGTGCCCTTATTCCCTCCCATCCCCAATATCACCGTCACCAAACGAAATTTCGTCAAATCCATCCTGTTGCTGGATACATGCATTCCTGGTTACCCGCATTGAAATCTCAATCCCTTATATTATACTATATGAACCCCGAATGGTTTCATGGACATGAAATAAACAAAAGTATCGAGTTCTATCATTTCCTCCTCCAGCCACATCCCATCCAGCAATTTATGAACACATCCCAGGCGTCCTCGCCCTATCTGCTCACCCCTCACCTCTCGCTCGTATCCCCTTGCACAACCCATCCACCCTCACGCCTACACCCGCAATAACTGCGCAACCTTCTTGCTGATGAGGTCCTCATCCGGGAACGACAATCTTTCAAGCCCGATAGCGTACGGTGTCGGCACCTCAGCTCCAGTAACTCTCTGTGCAGGAGCGTCCAAGTAATCGAACATGTACTCCATGCTCAATGCCAGAATCTCACTAGCAACACCAAACATTGGATACCCACTCTCAACTGCGACGAGGTGACCAGTTTTCTTGACACTGTTGGTTATGGTCTCAATATCAATAGGCTTGATAGATCGTAAGTTGATAACCTCAGCCTCGATGCCATGCTTCCTCTTGAGCTGCTCAGCGGCGATGATGCACTGCCCAACCGTTCGGGATAGCGAGACAAGAGTGACGTCCTTTCCTACTCGTTCAACCTTGGCCTTGCCGATCTGTATTTGGCGTGGTCAGTCAGCATGGCGCAAGCCTGGAAGGGTGGGTTGAGACGCACGGGAAGTACGAAGTCGGCCTTCTGAGACTCAGCGCTCATTGGGAACGAGACACCATACATCAACTCATTCTCAAGAACCTATCCCACGTTTAAATTAGCCACCTGCACCAAAATCCGGCAAATTTGCGACTCCACATACGACGACTGGGTTTGGGTCCCGGATAGCAGCCTTCATTAAACCCTTTGCGTCCTCGGAGCTCCATGGCGCCACAACCTTCAAACCTGGGATACTCCCGTACCAAGCCTACAACGCCATATTAGATACAACCACTCCCCTGCACAACCTCTGGTGTGAAAGTCATACCGAGTAATCTTGAGAGTGCTGAGCGGCCACACCGGCGGCGAAACCATTTGGCCCACGGAAAGTGATGTTACATGGCTGAATACCACCGCTCATGTAGTGCGTCTTCGCTCCCGAGTTGATAATCTGATCTACGGCCTGCATAGCAAAGTTCCACCTATATTCCCCCCCCTAATTAATGCCTGGTTCAGGAAAACCTGGGAACTTGTGTAAACCCACGTCATAAACTCGCATACTGGGATAAGACCAGCCAATGCAGCTCCCACAGCCAATCCGGCAAATCCAGACTCTGTGATCGGTGTGTCAATAATCTAGGTTACATTTCTCTCGTTAGCTACTCATGCCGAGTTCTACTACAACCCATCATTCAGCACATACTCGCTTTGGCCCAAATCTGTCCAGTAACCCTATAGTGATTGTGTGAGCCAAAAAACCCCGGATTTATTATTGGCCCAATCCAATTGACTACCCACCCTTTGTCACCTTGTAGGCACCATTGTATCTACTTTTTATCAACCCTGCCACAAATTCCACAGCGAACATAAAGGTACTCACTGCGCAACCTCCTCCCCCAAGATGAACACCTTCTCGTTGGCTTCCAACCTGTGTCCCACCAGCTCCCAATTAGCTATCTATCGAAAAAACCACATATCCCCACCCCCACACCGCACCTCCGCGGGGGCAGCTATCTCAGCAAAAGAGCACATACTCCTCTGCAAGAGCTGAGTTTAGCGCATCTCTGACTGTGAAATCCGCGGTCGCAGTCGTAGTGCTGTTGAACCTGGCATTCCGTATTCTGGGCATCTGCTGAAATGCTTTTGATGGGACCGTATTGGGCCTCTTGACGACCTGGAGAGCCGCCCTGGCCAAGAGCCTGCGCGCTGGGTTGAATGCCATTTGGATATCCTGTCGGGGGGGGATTGAATGGCGAGGCGATTCTCAATTTTTGCTTGCTGGTGGAAGTGGGTAAATTATGTTGGGACAAGTGCACTATTCCGGTATTGTGAAAGGAACATTTTTTTAGATCGAATTAGATAAGCGAGTGTGCCTGAACTTGGCCTAGTTGTGGGGGTTGGGATTACAGGTCTAGCGGCAGCGACAGATGTTGCCAATAAAGGAACACTTCACCAAATGAGAGAGGATGATGTAGCTCATGTATTTGATAGCAGAGTCGCCAGCTTGTATGTCTAGAGTACAGAGCAGGCGAGCATCCAATATATAGAGTGAGCTCGCATACATGGTTTGTGCTGGATGTCGTATGCTGTGGCATATATATGGCGAATGAAATGAACTAACAGAGATGTCAGGAAATATTGCATAACAGCGACGTGATAAAATGATAAAAGTGGGAGACTGAATTTGGCTGCCAAGTCAAATAATCCAGGGTATCTGTTGCCCTAAATTGAGCGTGAGTGGTTGTCCCATTTCTCTCTATCGCACAGGCATGCCATCAATACCTGGGGCCGTTGGACGAAAAATGCGACCCTCTATGCCCATGCGGAGTAACTGACGGTGGAAGCCTCAATATTCCTGATACCCTCTCCGTCTTTATGGGGTGTTCTTTATCTTCACGACTGTTACCCTGATTAGGTAGCGTCTGGGCCACATAAGCGACTCAATTGCTAAATAAGTCTATCTCCTCTATCCTAACAGAATTTTGTAACAGCCTAGCAATACAGAAATCTACCTCTACGAGCGTTCGACTATGCCTAGCTAGTGTCATATCCTCCCTTCCTCTGCCTGAAAAGCTATCTGCCCTAAAGATTCGCTGTAAGGGGGGATGACCCCGGTATTCCCTTCCTTCCACTCAAAGTATCTGCAATGTCCGTAAATTCCAACCAGAAAGCGCTCTTGGGCCTCCTATCCTTCCAATCCGTATCTTCCTTCTCCAGCACGGAAATTGGTGAGAATATCACGGCAGCACCCTTAATACCAATTACGCTAGCTGTACAGTGGTCGGCCAAGATTTCCTTGGGTGTTCGAACGTTGTCTTCCAAGAACTGGACACAACGAATTGCGAGCCTGACGGCACGGACTCGGTCCATGGGGGTAGGGGTACCCCCTTGCTGGACGTGTCCGGGGACAGAGGTACGAGATTCAAAACGGCCCTTGGCTTCTTCGTGGATCATGTTGGCAATGAGTTCGGTGGTATAAGTCTTGGAAGATTTCTCATTTCTGTGATGGTCCTAGTGAGATAAAAGGGCTATCCAATCAGGTTTTGGTGAATATACCTTAAGATCAACTTTCCAGCACGGTTCATACCCTGATCATTTGCAAAGCTCTCTTTAAGGTGGTCGATGTCCCTTTCTAACATCTTGAGGTTGATACCCTCTTCAGGAGTATATACTGCCAGCGCTCCCACGGACAGGCCAGCCATTGTTGCGACATATCCAGAACGGCCTCCTTGCACCTCCACCCTGAGGGGATATTAGACACAATGCGGCAAAAGGTACATCCTGTGGGAACTCACACAAAAACCCTTCTTCGGCTCGCACTAGCACTCTGCTTAATGGCATCGCAATAATCTATCAAAGCATTCAAACAAGTGTCACTTCCTAGGGAATATTCCGTTCCAGGGACATTGTTACTGATGGTTGCTGGCAAGCATACCATCGGAATTCTGAACGCCGGATATGACTCCCTAGCCTTCTGCAATTCTGAAAGTGCATGGAACGCTTCGAACCCTCCAATGATCAAAAGCCCATCGAAGCGGTACTTTTGGAAATACCATGCTACCATTCCCATATCCTCCGACGGGAGAGAGCGGTTCGTACCAATCTCACTTCCACCTCGAATGGCCCAGCTTTCTACTTGTAGCCAAGTAAGTTCCCGGACGGAGTCGTGGCGGCAAAGACCAGGGAAACCGTTGTTAATAGAAAATGGCCTGTGGCCTCGGCTGAGACAATATGTAGCTGCTGCTCGGGTAGCAGCGTTCATCCCTCCAGCTGGGGCTCCTAGATGTATGATGGCAATTTTCATGCGCTGATCTGTTAGAGGACATTGACTCCTACGACAAGCGAATTATAAATACCTTCTCTTCTGGAACCTTCTGCAGAGGATCATCAAGCTTGGTTGTTGCCATATACGCTCTGTAGTATTCTTCGAACTCCGCATCTCGTAAGGCCATTGCGGTCTCGAAATCTTTTTTTTTTATCGCAGTTGCCACTGCTTGAGTCTATGCACTCAATGTTAGCTCTCGCCACCCACGGTTTCCAAATCCAAACGCACCAGTTTTACAGCCTCCACCAAGGGCTTCCTTGTGATCTTGTTCTCAGTGATGGCGATCATGGGACTGAGTGTTTCCGGAGTCGAATCAAGTACCGCTTGTACTGCTTCCACGCCTTGAAGTGTAGCCAACATTCTGTCATAAGCACACGCAGTTCCCCCTCGCTGAACGTGTCCAAGGGTAGTAATTCGAGTATCTAAACGGAGTTTCTGGACCAGCACATCCTTTACATAGCTTGCAGAAACTGGATTCAAGTTTCTGTCGATAGCTCCCTCTGCAACGATGACGATCGTCTTTCTCTTTCCCATGGTGCGGTGCTATATCTCTAGTCAGCTTGCTGCCCACCCTGGACGATAAAGATTGGTACCTTTCGGATGATGCCGCACATCTCATCCTCCCAGCCCTCCACCGGGGGCTTTTCAGGAATGAAAACAAAATCTGCTCCAGTGGCAACACCTGCCATCAACGCCAGCCAACCGCAGTGACGACCCATAACCTCAATAACGAAGGCTCTTGAATGTGAGTAAGCAGTAGCGTCGATAAAGTCGACAGCTTGACAAATTCTGGTCAGGGAAGAGTATGCCCCAATGGTAGCATCTGTAGATGACATATCATTGTCGATAGATCCTACTAAACCGACAATGTTGAGATGCTCGTGACCAGCAACTTGTTCCTTAAGCAACTCCCCAGCCGCAATTAATTCATCTAATAGCCCCTTCCACTCAGACCGAAAAATGTCAGCACCGGTAAGAGACCCGTCACCACCGCAAATGATGAGGGCATCAATCCCTTTCAGAATGAGGTTTTTGGCAGCCTTTAGCCTCCCTGGTCGTTCCCTGAACGAAGCACACCGAGCTGTTCCAATTAAAGTCCCTCCCTCAGACAACCAGCCACGAACATCTTCCCATGTTTTCTCCTGAATCAAATCTCCTCCCTGGACAAGGCCCTCATAACCCTCATAAATTGCATATGGCACGCATCTCTTTGCAAGCGACATGCGGACGACTGCTCTCACGGCCGCGTTCATACCCGGAGCATCACCACCACTGGTCATGACACCGATCTTCTTCTTCTTCTCATGCCCTGGAGAGCTTGGTGCTGGCGGCTTCAGTGGAGTATTGATTGTCAATCTCTTGCTGAAAGCTCCAGTCCCCGCCGTACGAGCGGCTGCATTTCTCTTTGATGTAATGCCAATCAAAGTACCCAAAGGGTCGTATACGTAAACCTCAATCGGCTGGGCATATTCAGGATAGACTTGGCAATCGATTCTTCTTGCTTCCAAACGGGAGATAATCTCGCTGAGCTGTGTGGTGTAAAAGGCTATCGATTGCACGGCACCTCGCCAATCCTCACTCTTATTACCCTTAGGGCTTGGGCTGGTAGCATTGCTACCAAATTTCCGGTGAACGAGCCGAACCTTGATAGTTATGCTTTGCTCCGGTACAGGAGCTGGGTTTTGGAGCCAAGTCTCTTTTTCACTAGTCAATGCATGGTCATCTTCACGTTTCGAATGTGAATCTGCTCTGTCGTATACGACTGCCTCATAGAATCCCAAGGCCTTATAGAAACCAAGTGTCGACTGGAAGAGAGTCTCCGTAGGAGCTATGACTGAAACGAATGACAGCCCACTGTGTGTAGAATAATGAATTAGTCTAGATTTCTCTCCTCAATCCTAACCTCGTAGCATAAGGGGCTCGCACTTATAGAGGTTTTCTAATTCGAAAGGAGCAGGAGCTGACATGATTGTGACTGAGATAATTCCCCGAGCGAGCTTCACCAGTGCTGACAGTAGCGATCCTATCACGGCCAACAATCTCGGTCAATGAAGCCACCGCTCGCCCTGAGTGCTGGAAGGGATAAGAATTGAGAAGTGGGGCTTCTGGATTTTAAGACGAACGGCGAGCTCTCAAATTTTGTTGCTTATTCTTGTACGCAAAGGATACCACTTGGCGTAGCGTGGGGGATAAGCTGGTCCCATGACGCAGATTCCAACCTTAAACATATCCATGGTCCCCTACCAAAATAATTGCCCTGACGTCCAAAACAAAAAAAATGGGCAATATTATTGGAGAGCCAAGTTATAATTGGAATGCAGCGAGGTGGGGCAATTATTAATTATTGGCGACAACTCTTACCTAACCGGACATAAAAAGATGGAGATGAGATGGAAATGAGCCTAGGAAATCGTTGATGACCCCGCGCTTACATTTACACTGTCACACTTAAGATCCTTGCCACACTATGTAATATATTATCATCAGTCAAAAGTTTTCTCGAATTGCGGTTTTTGCATCTAGTTTGAAAAGTCATAAGAATCCACCATTGGCTTGCTTATAGCCCTATAAATAAGTACTTATCAAACCCATGACGTTTATGTGATTCCCACCCTACTGATATACATGAAAGCTGTCAGAGTGGTTGTTAAGTATGTACCTTCCCCATACAAATTTATATGGCAACGTCATGTACCCGCCCTTCTTCAACCCATAACTTTGTAAATTCGTACTGAGTCCTGGGTGAAATAAAATCTATGCCTCAAAATACCAAAAACAATCTCCAGAAATCTTGTGGAGGGTGTTGACCTGCCGTCACTTTGGTGGTAAAAATGCAAACTCGCAAAAACTTTGTCCTGCCAAGACATCAAATACTGCTAGGTACGGAGTACATAGTCTGATTAAGATGAGGCTCTTTTTGTGGTACTAACTGCAACCAGACGATCTAACCCGCTATGGATATCCCAATGTGGTAGTCTGGATAACTTCATCAGAATATGGATAACAATCGTCCTAAGCAGGTTGCCCATCCTGAACTTACCATTACCACATCTCAAGGATCAGGAAAAAAAACAAAGCTCCGCTGCTGAGCAAGTCTGTCTAGCCCCACCACATCCTTCACGTCGACTTGACTCTTCAAGCATCCAAGAGTTTCCCTTCAATTCAGAGCACATTACTCCCAGCTACGCCAGCTTTGACTTCCTTGCTTGAACCCCTATGCAGTGCCTCCAAGCTGAGACCCATCTCAATTTTTTATGCTCCCATTTACGAACCACAATCATTTTCTGCAGAGCCCCCAATTGAGAGCGCAATGTACCGTTGGAATCCGCCATTTTTGTCCTCCCCAATACCCTAGGGGCCGGCAGAGGGGCTTCGAACCGATGCTCTGAGCTGAGCGCAGTTGTGCCAAAATAGCCGAGACACAGTTTCTACATAATGTTTCCCATGTCCTGAAATCGGTCTTCCTTTTTAAACAAAAAGGTATCCCTAGTAGGAGAGATATGACAAGCCACTTTGGAAGCCTGAGCGGATCCGGAGAGTTAATCTGTCATCGCCAACAATACAAAGGAGGTTCGTTGTTAGGTATATGCCCCGTCCACTCCCCGTTCCTGCTTTAGCGCCCTGGACTGAAACTGGCCAACGATTTTTTTCCGAGCAACTACCCATGTGTAAACATAGGGGCAATGGTAGGGCAATTTCCCGCCTTGAAGCCACTCTGCTATATGATGGCCTGGAGGAGACTAGAGAATTCATGAGGTTTTGGCGTCCGCACATTCCCACCACCTGACTCCGACGGCCAATGCTATTTGCTACTGTATGTTGGTAGCCATGGGTGAAGTACCCCCTGCGTCTGGTTGTGTTCTTTCGGCACCGCCTACGATCACCATTCAATGCCACTGCTGCACCAATATAGAATACATACCCCGATTATATCATACTATGGCCTGCTAGTGCAACCAGACTAGGCTTATTAAATGTTCCTAATCCGCACGTAATTAGCCTAGGTATGCAATTGCTCATATCCTCCCCAGCAGGTATATATGCGAAGCATAATTATACTATCACTGCAGCAAAAAAATCATATCCATGCCTGTTACCCTGACACTCACTATCAAGTTAGTCGTGAGACTTTTGTTTGACCACCGTTTTTCAAATCTAGCGCTATTGAATGTCCAACCCTGGGGTAGTCGTTAGTCAGTATCGCTGTAGCTCTTAAGAGTGGCTGAGATGCAGGCCTTGATATATAAATCTGGCCCTGGACCTACGAGAGCCAATTGCAATAATAGATATAAATCTAAACCCCAATCCCCTATGTTTACCTAAATGACAACTTCTCCACCAAAAAATTTTTGCAGTCCCTAATTAAAACCAATAGTCAAAATACCAGCTTATAACGACCATAGATGGTTCAGCTCCAAGGGAGCCAGGTGTTATGCAGATCGGAATATATGTATATTAATAGATACAGTTCTGTCCACTATATATTGAACTTTAAATATCCCCTCCTCCCCAATGTCTCACAATACTCTAACAACATATTAATACTAATAATTTAAACCAATCCCGCCATCCATCTCGCATTCTCTCCCTGCATACCTACCCTACTGGAAAAACAAAACTCCGAGCTATTACCCTGACATGCACACTAGTTTTGCAACTCTTATCGATAAACCAATACACACATAACAATATATACTTATCAATCATCTGATATTCCCATGGCAATTAAGCCATCCTCACCCTCACTCAGTAGCAGGTAGGGAGGGGAGGGAGGGAAGTCGTAGCACAGCATGATAAACTAAAAAAAAAAAAAAAACCAACTCAGACGTTCATGCACCCTCGTAGCTCGTGGCTCTGACAATTTCCACTCACTCACCCCTCACCGCCCCGATCGCGCGATCTCCCCTTCTCTCTCACCTGGAATCCATCCACTTGCCCTGCTCTACCAATCAGCCCAATAAGCAATTAGCCTAGTTCAGTTCGTATTATCTCACTCATCACAGGCTAGACTAAGTACTAGGCTATTGCAATCGTGAGATTATATAAGCGACACAGAGAAAAGTGTTGCAAACTAAGTAGTTGCGCAACATACAACGAAAAACCCCAATAGAATTTGGATTCCTTTTCAGAATTTATCACTATTGGGTACACGTTTCTATTATCCAAGACGGGAGTTTTAGGCTAAAGGTATATCGGGTATATTTCATTTGATTTCTTTCTACTCGGCAATGATACCACACAGAAATTCTCCGAGCATGGTCGTGCGGAATTCACCTGGGACGACTTACTACTTTGAACTAAGTACTCTACTGTGTCTCACTTTTCCATGTCATGTCTCACAGCAACGTGCGCGATATCATCGCACGAGGTATTCCGTAATATCGCAACCGCTCCGCGTACATTAATGATCGCCCTATCTATCTACCCTATCTCCCTACTTGTTCGTCAAGTATATTAGTGATGGCTCGTAGATGCCATAGATTCTAAGATCCAAATTGGTGACACCCCGATTCTGGTTGCCCAGGCGAGGATCTAGCCAGGATAATAGTCAATGAGTGGCGCGCGAGACACAATTGCTCCATGGCAACGGATTGGAGCGCAAATATATACCTCGATCGGGGCCTGTGGCCCTGGATCGGAAAGGTAGACCCTGGCATGCAAAGTGAGGGAAGAGAGTGTGCAAAATAAAACATCTCTGGAAGAGTAAATAAGGAATTCCCCAGCTTCGCCAACCCCACCACACCTTGTTGAATACAGATACCCAGACCACCGAGTGCAATTCATGAGAGTAGAGTGGCAATGAAGAAGGGGGAGGCATTTCCCGAGCAGGCCGTAAAACAGACGAAATGAAAAATATCAAGATAAACACCCTTGGAGACCAGACGAGACAGAGATAATACAATAGACAACTAGCTCGGAAACATGTGCAGCACGTAAGATCACCGCCAAAGCACCGGATCTTCACCTTAAACCTCTACTAGGCGGGGGGAGCTGGTGCCAGGCCTACTCGTGACTTATGACCTACTACCATACGGAGCAACAGCGGGTGCATGAGTAGCATACCAAACCCGCGCAATCTCCGAATTCGTGAGTACGCTCTTACTTAGTGAAGTAGTGGCCTATCCCCTCAATGCCCTCAACCTCTCACCCAAGCCATCTTCTTCTTGTTCCGTTGGCCCAACCTTTTGCCTTGAGGGTGTCGCCGCTACAAGCTCCTGGTGGAGCTCTACCCCGGCTTCATCCGCTACTTGGCTTAATAGCCTGTCAACGTCCTCCTGGGGGGTGCCGGTAGCTGTCACAGAGCTAGTTGCCGTTTCGTAGTATCCAGTAGCCACCTCAAGGTCATCGAACTGTGACTCGAACCTATCCATCACTAGGGAAATCTGTAGAACGCATCGACATCATCATCAGCCCACTGTCTACTCGGCTCACCTCATAGCTCCGGACGAATAATGAGAACAGAGGGAGTGCGTGGCGCTTCTGCTATCCCATCGCCCTACACCCCCCCAATCCCTTTCTTTGCCCTTCTAGCAACTAGGCTTTTATGCAGGTAATCCTCCGGAGTAACCCACTTTCTCAAGGTTCATGGTCTTCATAGCACCATCCATGCCGCGTACTACATTGGCCATGCTGCCAGTCACCTGTCTCATCGTCACTGCCGTCTGCACTCTACTCGCCACGGCATCTATCCTTGACGCGAGTCTCAATAGATTCAATCGTTCATTTTGCTTCCTGATTGCGTTCCCTGCATACAATTTTGCAATGTCTGTGTTGCCCTGCTGGATTGCCTTCTTAATCTTTGCTTTTTCCGCAGTTTCGTCCTTGCCTGCCTTGACGGCTTGTCGGTTGAGTTGTTTGGCAGTGAACTATTGGAGAATGCCAGACGATTGACAACCCCTTCGGGGTTGTCGTCAGGTTATGGAGTTAGTTTACCAGTTTGGGTTTTTTTTTTTCATGTCTGTGACAATGTGC
>Ga0307514_10005073_pt1 | contig 11892 bp, 24 predicted proteins | sample 16_EM_MG_FD_203088 | JGI IMG/M metagenome (GOLD analysis project Ga0307514, IMG submission 203088) | Populus trichocarpa ectomycorrhiza microbial communities from riparian zone in the Pacific Northwest, United States - 16_EM | ecosystem: Host-associated > Plants > Roots > Unclassified | place...
AGTAAGTTTATAATGCTCCCAGGCCACCCCTACAGAGTTGTGGTTGCATCGCTAAATATTTGCAGGTGGGGAGTCGGTTGCCATGCCCAAACGGGCCGGGAATGCCAAAGTTACGATCCAAGGGATACATCACGCTGTATAAATCAAACTCGAAAGTAAGCTGCCAGATGCACATCATTGCACGCTTCCATATACTCTCTGAAGTACACTCCGGATTGCACTCGATTACACACTCCCAGTCTGCTTGACTGTACGGTCACAATTGCTCTCGACGGCACACTCCCAACCTGCTTGACTTACGCTCTCAAGTAAGCTCTCAAGACACTCCCAAGTACACTTCGAGTACACTCCCAAGTACACCTCCAAGTACGTTCTCAAGTACGTTCTCAAGTACACTCCCGGGCATGCTCTCAAGGACGCTCCCAATTGCACTCGATGGCACGCTCCCAGCCTGCTTGACTATATGCTCCCAATTGCTCTCGACGGCACTCTCCCAGCCTGCTTGACTGTACGCTCCCAAGTAAGCTCTCAAGACGCTCCAAAGTACACTCCGAGTATGCTCCCAAGTACACCTCCGAGTACGTTCTCAAGTACACTCCCGGGCATGCTCTCAAGGACACTCCCGATTGCACTCGATGGCACACTCCCAGCCTGCTCGACTTTACGCTCCCAATTGCTCTCGAAGGCACACTCCCAGCCTGCTTGACTGTATGCTCACAAGTAAGCTCTCAAGACGCTCTCAAGGTCACTCCCGAGCACGCTCTCAAATACACTCTCAATTGCACTCGATGACACACTCCCAGCCTGCTTGACAATACGCTCCCAAGTACGCTCTCCAGATGCTCCCAAGTACACCTCCGAGTACGTTCTCAATTTCACTCCCGGGTATGCTCTCCAGGACGCTCCAAATTGCACTCGATCGCACACTCCCAGCCTGCTTGACTGTACGCTCCCAAGTAAGCTCTCAAGACACTCCCAAGTACACTTCGAGTATGCTCCCATGTACACCTCCGAGTCGCTCTCACGTACGCTCCCAATTGCAGTCGATGGTACACTTCCAGCCTACTTGGCTCTACGCTCCCAAGTACACTCTCAAGAGGGAAGACACTTCCAATCTCACTTGACTATATGCTCCCATGTATGCTCCTGCATGCTCGATCCAGAGACTTGCTGAGTTGCAGACGCCAGGCACCGGGAGGCGTGAGGCTGGTGGTGTATGCCAGACAGTGTTTGGCGGGCGGCGGGCGGTGGGCGGCGTGTGGCGTGTGGCATGTGGCATGTGGCAGGTGTTAGGCGGCGTATGTTGGCCGAAATCATGACGTCGGTCGATATGGTAGTCTGAACCTAATCTTTAGTGCAGCCACCATGACAAGATCTCACGATGCCTCACGGTCATGGTGTTGACAATTGCAGCCTTGGATTCTGCAGGAAAGGTAGACAATTGGATCTCGGGGAGAGTAGATCTCCGACTCAGTTTTCTCAGTAGAGTCTGCAGCCAGTTTCCCGTCGATTTTGGGTGTATGTGTGCACATTCGGTCTGGGGCTGATGGTTATGATGGTGATGGTGATAGTGATGGTGATGGTGATGGTGATGGTGATGGTACCGAAAGCACTTAGTCAAGTAGGTTGGTTGGCTACCTCAATGTCAATGTCAAAGAACAGACTTAAAGCCTTCTATTGGCCAAAGCTTCCACAAACTCAGAGTTTTCATTTGGTGAAAAGCTTCCCGTGGAAAACTCTACTCCCGAAGCGCGGCTTTGTCAAGCGCGGCTCTCTCGAGCAGGCTCCCAAGCATGCTATCAAGCAGGCTTTCAAGCAGACTCTCAAGCGCCAGCGGACTATATAGTGGACTTGCAGCGATAGTGTGACTGGTATAACAGCGAAGACTCCAGGCAGTAACGACAGGTATAGGTCCATCTCCAGCCGCAAACTGTATATAGGTCCATAGGCCCACGCGTACATCTCTATGAATCGACTATAGATGACTATAGGCTGCGCGTCGCGCAGCGGTCGACGGGAAGCTTGCTATGAGCTGCACGCGTGCGCGTGTGCGCGTACCGCAGCCTATAGTCAATTTGCACTTTTGGTGATGATGAGAAAAGAGTGGTTCCAGCTTGAGGATCAAAGGAAGAGGGTGAGAGGATATGACGAGATACTCGGCCATAAGGAACCACACGATTGGGTGTATCTACAAAAACTTTACACAAGAGTGCAGAACCAAGAGTTGAATAATTGAGTATGTATTTTGTTGTATGGTAAGATGGATACCTATCTACCCTGGAGTTTCCCAAATATATATACTTCCCATTGCCCAGTTCACCTCTGTTATCCCTGTATATTCATACCCCCCACTATCAATGTGAGTGTTGGTAAGCACTGAGCTTTCCCATCTCAACTCCTCCCTGGCTGTTTGTGTCAAGCATACCTCTTCTCTATCATATCCATATAACCTTAGTAAGCATTGGCAAAAGTGCAAATCGACTATAGGCTGCGCTACGCGCACATGCCCACACGCGCAGCTCATAGCAAGCTTCCCGTGGACCCCTGCGCGACGCGCAGTCTATAGTCATCTATAGTCGATTCATAGAGATGTGCGCAGCATCAGCAACAACCCTAGTTTCCGTCTGAAACACCCGGGTGTTAGTTCCATAGGCCCCTGAGGGGCCTATGGAACTATATACTGCTGGCGGCCAGAGATGGACCTATACCTGTCTTTACAGCCTGGCATTTATACCGGTACTGAGTCCGCTGGAGAGTCAGCTGGCGCTTGAGAGCCTGCTTGAGACCCTACTTCGAAGCCTGCTTGATAGCCTGCTTGGAAGCCTGCTTCATAGCCTCACCACTAGGGGGCTAACCCTCTATATGTTGCTATATGGGGCGCTGCACACTTGCCCTACAACTCCTAAATGAGGCGTGCAGAGGGCGTCCGCTCCCCACCAGAAATTAGGCAAGATCCACGTACAGTGACATCAATCTATGTAGAGGCCCATAAGCACACGTGAGGCTCCCCAAGCAAATCTTGGCAACGTAAAGCACCTGCACCCCACCAAAAAAATCAAGTGAACTCCACATATATCTTCATCCATCAATGTAGATAGCTATATGTGCATATATAGTAAATGTTTCTACCAGTTGCGTCATCCTCACCATTCGCATCATCACCATTTGCATTGTCATCACCATGTGCATTGTCCTCACCATTTGTATTGTCCTCACCATTTGCATTGTCCTCACCATTTGCATTGTTCTCACCATTTGCATTGTCCTTACCATTTGCATTGTCCTCACCATTTGCATTGTCCTCACCATTTGCATTGTCCTCACCATATGCATCTTCCACACCACACAATAACTACTTACCTACCGCACGCTACGAATCCCATATGAGTAGCGACGATGAGAACTATTTTATTGATGCCAATGGCAAGCATACCGTACGCATGCTGCCACCTCTGCCACCACTGACTAAGGCCGTTTCTCGTAAACGTGGTGAAGGTGCACCACCAAGTCATGGCCGGCGTAACATGGATGGCATACTGACAGTTCCTTTATCTCCTAACAAAGCGGTACAGATTCCTCTGCTTCGTAGAGCTGCTGCTCCAAGCATCACTAAGTACAGCTCTCTGAGCTCATCCCTGCCACTGCTGCACAACGCCGAGTGGGCTAAACTGCACTCTGATCACAATCCACCATCATCGTCGCCAGCTTCAAATATCTCTGGCATCCAGAGTACTGCGTCAAGGAACTCTAGCCTTGAGAGTAACCTGTCCACTGAGATCTCTCTACAGCTTATCAAGCAGCGTACCACTGTTACAACCACGACGACCACCACCACCACTACCCATACTAGGAAGCGGGGCATGAACTTATATTCACATCAGAAACAGATCTTCATAACATATTTTGACAGAGGAATGACTAATGGAAGCTCAAAGACTCTGGCCTGGAGAGCAGAAGTAAGGAGAATAACTGGGCTTAGTCTAGAACAAGTTGGAGTATGTATGGTCATTCTTGGGTGGAATTGCTAACACTTGAACAGCACCGAATCCGAAACATGCGCAAAGAGTATATGGATGACGAGATTAAGATGTTTGAAAGAAGTGCTGTATTGGTACTCAAGATCAAAGACGTTATCCAGGAGCTAGAAGACTGCTCTGTCAGCGAGGAGCTTCTTGATGTGCTACTGAAGTTACAAGCGGAGACTGTACGCTCACAATTGCTTTACTCCTTATGCTGCTGCTGACGAATAAATAGAATGAGATTGTAGCTTCTGTAAGCTAAATGGCAGATTGCAGATTGGAACCAGTTAAGTACCTGGGGGGCAGCTTATGGTGTCTGGGCTGGGCGTATGGTATATGGGTATATACATGTACATACGAGTATATATGGCAACATACACTCGAGCATGCAGTTAGCGCCTGTATTGATAAATATTTGTCAATATATGCGTATATAGATATATATTTGTCGATACGTGAACAAATTTGAATAAGTTGTGAATTATACGGATATTGCCATGTATGGCAACATACACTCGAGTACGCTGTTAGGGCTGTATAGATAAATATATGTCAATATATGCGTATAGAGACATATATTTGTAGATACGTGAACAAATTTGAATAACTTGTAAACTATAAGCATATTGCCATATATGGCAACATACACTCGAGTACGCTGTGAGCTGTATAGATACATAAATGTCATTATATACGTACATAGACATATATCAGTAGATACGTGAACCAATTTGAATAACTTGTGAACTATAAGCGTATTGCCATATATGGCAACATACACTCGAGTACGCTGTGAGCTGTATAGACACATATATGTCTACATATGTGTATATAAACATATATTTGTAGATACGTCAACAAATTTGAATAGCTTGTGAATTATAAGCATATTGGCATATATATCTCCATATATCTATATACATACAAGTATCGGCACTTAAATAAGAGCGAACATTCAATTGTCCATATAAGCATATATATGCAAATACAGATGTATATTTATCCCTAAATACACTGTTGGGACGACTAAGCCCTTGCTTATTTTTCAGATGCTACTACAATATCCTCTTAGACGTAAGAGTAGATAGCATCAGTCACCATCTGCAAATCAGTTCGATTGCATGTAGGAAATTCCAGCCGTTTTGAGATCTTCCTCACCACCATCCATTCCCTCGAGCTCCCTAATACAGCCGGCAATCCACTCTTTTACCATGTCTGTCTCTTCTTTGCCATCGAGGGTTACCATCTTGAGGAAGTTACAACGGTAACCTTGATTGTTTTGGATGCAGTTCTGCGGGAACATTTAGCGCAACGGGATGACTATTCTTGCATGCTGAGGGATTGTACAATAATCTTCTTGCTGATCATAACTTCCGTATCGGAAACTCCAATATCATTGAAGCACTCCTCCAGGTCTAGTTTGTGCTCTTTACCCATACCCATGATGCACTTAACCCACATGAACTCTCAAATCTTCTTGAGAACATTATCAGGAACGTTATAGGACTAGACGGCTAACATTAGAGTTGACAAACAGCAATAGTGGGCGTAGGAAACAAACCTCAGAGCACGCTTCCTGGTTATAAATCTCCCTCTTGATGACCTCCTCGTGAATGCTGTCGCCACCCTCAGAAGCTTGAGCAATGAGCAATTTCTTGATCTGCTTGTGGAGCTGTCTGGTGCCCTTGTTGATAACCAGTGCAGCTTCCTGCACTAGGACGAGCTACGACAGGTTAGCTATGCACGATGACCTCAACGACTGGTGCATACCTTTGGATCGCCCTTGTTACGGCGAACCATCATGAGATCTGGAACTGGATGACGATTGATGAATGATGAGTTGTTGAATGATGGTTGCTCGATGACAGTTGTAGATAGTAGTTGCCTGTAAATGAATGTATGCGGATGTAGAGAGATGAAGTGTGGAAGCGAAGGTTAATCAACGCAGGAAGTATCTTGGCGCATAGCCGAGCTGCCAAGGCCGACCTCGCGTACGGATAAGTCATCACTGATGCTAGCCGACACCACCAACATCGACAAAACTTCAACATCAACGACATGCCGTGTTCCAGCTCGCAGGTATCTTCGACATCGCTGGCCATCGGCCGCCATCCCAGGTCAGAAGCTCAGAACAAGTATCTTGACCAGCTTGCAGCGGAGATTATCCTTCGAGGTAATGGGCTCATGAACCAAGATGTGCATAAAGCCACAATCATTTTGCGCGCCAACAGCAAAGATGCTGTCCGAGTATGTATGCTACTCTTTGCTGTACTGATCCGATAGCTAACGTACTTCAGGGTTGGCTGGATGCCAGAGTTCCACTGGCCAGATTTACGTGCGAGTCTACCAGTCCACAATCCAACATCTCACCATCATTCCGCGTTCATACCGGTAGCCCTGTGCGCAGTTGCCCTGTGATTTATAGCCTTGATATCACGGATCGTGAATTTCAGTCCACTTCACCATCTTGATTCGTGAGAGGTTCTCCAGGGTCCCAACAGAACGTCTACATCATGGCACCTCCTTCGTTGCCAATCACGGTGCATACTACCTCGCAGGCAACGCAGATGGATACAATCGAATATCAGAACCAGCCTGAATTCAATAATAGCGAGATGATTACCGATCAGGGGGTTCAGAAGGATACCATGCAACCCCGCAATCCACCTGAATTCAACACCGAGACAACTACCAATGGCATCGACATCCATACCACAGAGATGGGGTACGATAACGAGCATCAAGGGACGGCGGATTAGGAGATGGCGGATTAGGAGATGGCAGATCAGGAGATGGCAGATCAGGAGATGGCGGATCAGGAGATGGCGGATCTTGGAATGGAGCTTGAAGACCAAGAAATGGAGGATGAAGAGGGTAGGCATCTGTGTGCCGTCGATCTTTAATTTATCACTGAATAGGAAACTATAGAACAAGAATCACCACTGCTGCCCGAATATCTAGAGCTTGCGCACACTCTGCAGAATCTGAGTATCAATAAGGTCCACCAATTGGTAAAGGCATTCATTACTGATCCACCCATTCTATCTAACGATGCATGCATAGTTCTGCTCAACATACAAAGGAACTTCAACCAATTTCACCAAAGTCAAAGGTATCCCTACGAAGAAATTTCGTCCAGATGAATCCACATCCTTTGTCGAGCAGCTGAACAGCTGGAGTTCTCGACATGACAATCTACAGCGCGAGGCTGAACAAACGCAGTAGAAACAAGCCAACTCCAAGAAGAAACCATTGGAGTGCAAGTGTGCTGCTCCGAAATCAGACTATAATTGGCCTTCTAGCCTATCTCTGAATTGCAGCGTCATTGAATAGGGATGCTAGGATTGCCCTATATGCACTAAAGTGGAAAGAAGAAGGAGAGGGAATGATATGGTTCTGTATCTTTAGCGGTATGTTTGGATTGAGTCATTTTATATCTTTGGCAGTGTTTAGGTTCAATCATTTTGTATCTGTAGCGGCAGTTTTGGCGGGATGATCTTATATCTATAGGCGATGTGCAGAGTTCTAATATTGAATATTTGGTTCATGATGCTTGATGCGTACGGTATCAATTTGGTTATCCCCACCTATATCTATACTGCTATCCACACCACATTCCGCACCCCAAAGATACGTATTCTGTACTACTCATTTGATTCTTTCCAAGATTATACGCACACATCTATCTATAATGGCACTAAGCAAACCTATAAAGCCAAAGGAAACGCCATCAGAAAGTTCAGAGGCATTGACTTCTCTGACACCTCCCGAGAAGCTGGTAAAGCCTACAAAGAATACTTCCAAAGAAGTTGTGGATAATGATGATGAAGCATCAGATGACAGCAATACACCACCCAAGAAGCCATCCCAGAAGCCATCCAAGAAGTCATCCAAGAAGCCACCCAAGAAACCACCCAAGAAGAGTCTCAAAAGAATTGTGGGTACCGATGATGCATCATCAGACGATAGCAATGGCGACTCAGATGACGATAGATCACGCAAGAAGCATAAAGGCATTAAGCTTTTACCTGTGAATGCCAAGGGCCTGCGAATACAGAAGCAGATGGAAGCGCCGTTTACTGAAGCGTTTCAGAAGATCAAGGGAAACAAACGCAAGGCACCCAGGCGTCTGAAGTTAGATAGATACATTGCTGGTCAGGAAGCAGAGGCCAGTACCTTCAAAATAAGCACTTCTAATGAGGCAAAGTTATGGTCGTGGGTGTATGACCATGAACTCCGGGAATTGAGGGAGATCAGATCACGTATTCGAGAGTTTCAAGGTTGATAACTTAACTTGTTAAGATATCGTAAAGGCAGGTATATCTATATTGATTCACCCATTTGCAGATGGCTAACTTGGGGAGCAGATTAAGGTGACCAATATAATCCATTCCTTTTACGAGCACAGGAAACAGCTCCTCACCGATGAAATCAATATTGTGGCTAGGAGATTGGCGCAGGATTTCCATTCATTCTGTTAGCACACAGATGGAGATAGTATTGCCGTCTTCAGTAAGTATCAGTCAAAAGTGATGAAGGGGAGACTGAGCCCACTTTCTCATCTAACTTCTGATAAGGACGAAAGTGACACCGAGAATGGTGACTGCTCAGAATGCCCTGCGCCAGAGAAGAAGAAGAAAAGATAGAAAGTGAATCATCAGGAATTCGTACCTTTGATATTTTATAGTATCTACACATGTATACATGCATATATAATGCAATATATGCCTATAGTTTAACAAACCATCAACGTACACGTAAAGTGAATATATGCCTTTATATTTATATATATACACCCATATTGGACTATGTGAACTAGAATTCAGTATATGGCATTTAATGATTGTCTAAGAGTTTTAAAAGCGCAGTATATATGCTTATACAAGTATATATATACATATATATACGGTTACATGTCTGATACGAGCAGAGTTTGGAGCTGCATATATTTTCCTCTATAGCTGTATATAGCCATATATACCTTTATACGCTGATTAGAAAACGGTGTGGTGGGAAAACGGCTCACACCACTACAAAGCCATGCGATTGAGGGGGCACGTGACTGGGTTAGGGTTATTGCGGCTCTGCATCACGCCATCGGCAAGGTTGAAAAACCTTCGCTGGACGGCATAGGAGACACCTCGCCAATCACGTACCAATCATCATCGCATCTCTTTTCGTCTTCTCTACTTTGTTTCTTAGTCTCTAGCCAATCAACTATCTCGCTGCGGCTACTCCCTCCATACGCTCCTCGAAACGAAACCTCCATTTTCGTAGCTTTCTACGGAAGCTGCAGTGCGCGATCTCTTGATCTGGGATTTCCGCCACAAATGGTGCTCTGACTCGGAGGTCGTTTCAGAAAGCAGAGCACGGGACAGTAAGCTGGCAGCGGGAGACAGACGACAGTGCGACGATACGGACGTGGATGGAATAGACGCGACGGGACTGGCACAACGCGTCACGGAATACCGGAATCGCAAGCAGAGACGCGTTGATTTTACTCCTACGGAGGTCGGAGCCACCATCAGCATCGCGAGAACCATCTCTACGAGCATCATCACCACAACCCTACGCCAACGTACACGACAAGCGGGCTTTGAAGCATCGAGATCTCACCGCTACACGTTGAGGCCATCTCGGCTGCGACTAAACACCGGAATCTGATGCCACTTCCGCTTAGTCCAGGCGCGCCTATCTTTCTTGGCTCTGACGTGACGACATTTCTCCACAAGTATGAGAGCATTGCTGCCTTCACTGCTACTGACCCTTCCTGCCGAAACGTCGTCGTCATGCTTCCCTACTACTGCACGGAAGCGATCAGAGAGACGGTGGTGATGATGCGCTGTTATGAGCGCCGAGACTGGGCTGCACTCAAGAAGGAGATGCTGGATGCGTTTCGGTATACCGATAGCCGGCCCGATTCCCTTGTCTACACACGTCAATATTTGGAGAATCTTTGTGCAGAGTTTGGAGGCCGTGACGATACGGAAAGTCTTAAGTCATTTCTCCGCACCTACGATCACATCAGCGGAGTATTCACCGAGCACGGCATGATGGTCGAGTACGAGAGGACAGAGATGTTGCTGTGTGCGCTTCCCAAACGACTCTGGAGGAAGGCGATTACCAAGCTCGGTCTCAACCCGCTCCATCCGCGTACGTTCGACCACTGCAAGCTCAAAGACTGCATAACCTCAAAGATCTCTGCCGCCGAGGACGTTGCAATGTTTCAATTTCTCGCTCCTACTGCTGCACCGATGACTACCAATGCAACAACTGCACCGCCAACTTCTCCGGCTTCCACTGCATCTCCGACTTCGATAGCTTCTCCTGCGCCCCTGGCTACAACGGCTTCCACTTGTCCCACGGCTCCCACAAGTACTTCGGCTTCCCCTGTTTCTTCGGCTCCCTCTGTTTCTCCGACTCCGGCAACTCCCAAGACTCACACGACTTCTCCGGCTTCCACGACTTCCCCTGCTTCTGCCCTGGCTTCTCCGGCTCCCTTTGCTCCCGCAGCTGCCGAGACTACCACGACAATTCCCATGGCAGCTAAGGTTCCCTCGACCACGGCGATAATTACTACACTCCCTTCGGCTCCTTCTCCCGTGGCTAGACAAGGTACCATCCGTGCCGGACCGACTGTACGACTGGGACTAATCCGTGTTGAGCCACCTCGAGGCCTGCCAGTCCGTCAATACCATTTTGTGCAGCCCGACCAGCAGCACCGTCCACGTCAAGTGCCCGACCAGCAGCGCCGTCCACAGCCCACCTCGCTGTTCAATCAGAAGCGCCCCCCACCGCCGTCTCATCAAGATCCAGTACAGCCACCGCAGCAACCAGATGTTCCCCCATGCCATTACTGCAGCGGTCAGCATCACCTCCAGAAGTGTGTCGATTTGCGTACCGACCTGGAGGATGGTGTTGTAAGTATCAATAACCGTGATAGACTTGTGCTTGGGCGTGCGGGACAGGAGATACCAATGGCACCGGCTGCCCGCGGTGACCACACGATAAGGGATTATGCACATGCAGGAGCTCCAATCCTATCAGCACCACCGCCACCGCCATCACCAGCTCGCTCGAACTCACCTCTGCCGCCACCTCCATCAGCCCGCTCGTCACCACCACCTCCAGCACGCTCAGTCTCTCCAGCACGCCCAGTCCCACCAGCCCCGTCTCCTGCTCGACCGACACCTACCTCCACACCGCTGCTATCACCGGAGCAATTGACACAGCTGCTGCGGGAGGTCATGGAGCATTTCACACGATATCAGCAACTCAAAGTCGACATGCAACCCCCGAGATACACAGCCCGCCCACCGCTCACCGTACGACTGGAACCAATGCGGGAGCACTCAAGCTCTGAACGCCTTCTACTCGGTAGAGCATAGGCTTGCTGACGGCGAGCGGAGACGTGAACGCAGAGTGTGCTTCACACAAAGGGCCAGGGAAGGGAAATTTTTTTTTTTGTCACCACCACCGGCAAGCAGCGCACTTAGAGGAGAGAGGCAGCACTCAGGACACGGAGGTGAACTTGGAGACGGAAGATGCACTTGGAGGAGCGAAGTGGACTCGGAGGAGACGTGGACTCGGGAGTGAGAAGCACACTTGGAGGACACGGGAGCGATGCGCACTTGACTAGTGTTAGCAACGGGTCCGGGTAACCCGCCAGCGGTCCGGGTTTGGACCGCAAAAACGGGTCGGTTCGGTTCCAGAACCGGCCAAAAACCCAACCCGCAGACTCTTGGTGGGCCAAACCCGGACCCGTACCCGTCAACCCGCGGGTTTCGCCGGGTTTGGCTAGACCCGTCGGTTCCAATCTCCGGTTCTGCGTTTCGGGTTTCACATTTATGGTCGCATTCAGATATGCGACTGT
>Ga0307514_10005074_pt1 | contig 11892 bp, 6 predicted proteins | sample 16_EM_MG_FD_203088 | JGI IMG/M metagenome (GOLD analysis project Ga0307514, IMG submission 203088) | Populus trichocarpa ectomycorrhiza microbial communities from riparian zone in the Pacific Northwest, United States - 16_EM | ecosystem: Host-associated > Plants > Roots > Unclassified | place...
TGCTCACCACAACAGCCCTACGCACTGTCCCATCTCCCTCTCATCAACACAAAATAAGCCGCCGCTCACCATCTTCTCCTCCCCCCTCTGGCCATTTCCTTCTCCCTGCACATAACTCCTTCCTCTTCTCCCGCTAACCCAAACCAACCTCTCCTTTCTCAGCCGACCCGCAGCCATCGACAGACCACGACTCGACCTTCTCTTCCTCGTATCTCTTCTTCTTCTTCTTCTTCTTTCCCTTTTCCCTGCAGGTTGGCCTCCACAAAAACCAACTGCTACTCGCCTTCCTCCAACCGAACTCGCCGACCGGACAATTACTGCCCTCTGCACACCGCAGATCCACCCATCATCAACGACCCAGTAGCGGCCACAGAAGACCGCCACTGCTAGATCTACCATTGACAGAAGAAAAATCAGACCTAGAGGAAGAGAGGGCACGGATCTGGAAAAGAGGAAGATGTGACCCGATTTGGACCAAAAATAAAGAAAAATTAAAATCAACCGCCTGTTGTATTTTTGGTTGTTTTGCAGGTCACCGCCGGCGTAGGGAGACAGAGAAGAGGAAGACGTTCCCGATCCACGGTTTTGCATTTTTTAAATTGTTTAATGTAATTTTTGTTTTGTTTTTGAATTTTTATAATTTGTAGTGTGTATGTAAAAGAAAAAAAAATAAAAAACATATAGTGAAAGTGAATGTGTTGTTTGTATTTTTTTTATGGAATTTTTTTATGATAAAATTACCAAGAATAAATAAGAATTTAATATTTTGATTTGCTCGGTCAAGAATTATGAACTTACCGTAAGTTGTATTTCTAATATCCGATGAAAAGACAAAATTTTTAAAACTTCTTTAACACATCAAAGTCACGAAGCAGCTTACCTCAGGTAGGGTGCGTTAGGGGTGCTAATACCTTCCCTAACCACAACCAGTCCCTTACCCGTGAATCTCTGACAAGACCAGTACACCCGGGTTTCCTAGTAGCTCTCAATTAAATACTAGGTGGCGACTCCCAATGAATCAAATCAATCAATGAAATGAAAAATCATCAAAGCTGACGCCGCGCGGGTGACGTGCGGCATGAAAGATGGTGTAAATATTATTTTAGGTCCTTCTAAACCTTGATTTATTTCCAAACTTTCTAAAGGGACATAAACACTTTTGGTTACTTGTTCTGAAATGGAAAAACTTGATAATGATATGGATTTGGGTTACGCTCTTCTTGTTTTTGAGAAAAATGCTGAAATGAATAAGTTGTCTCCAAAAATGCAGCCTTTGCTTGATGAGTTTGCTGATGTAGTTCCTAAAGAAATACCACTTGTACTTCCCCTAATAAGAGATATTGTTATGCTTCCTAACAAGGCAGCTTATCGAATGAGTTATATTGAACATATAAAATTACAAAGATAGGTTAATTAGTTGATTTTGAAGGGCTTGGTAAAGGAAAGTAGGAGTCTATGTGTTGTACCCTCTCTTCTTATTCCAAACAAGGATGGTTTATATAGAATGTGTATGAATAGTCAGGCAGTGAATAAAATCACTATTGGCTATCAATTTCCTATTCCTCGGCTAAATGACTTGCTATATTAACTTAATGGTGCTACCATCTTTTTAAAGATTGATCTCATAAGTGGCTACCAGTAGATCCGGATGAGAGTTGACGATGAATGGAAAATAGCCTTCAAAATGAGGGATGGCCTTTTTGAATGGATGGTTATACCATTTGGCCTTTTTAATACACACAACACTTCCATGTGAATGATGAATAATGTGTTTAAATATTTTATTGGCAAAATTGTTGTTGTTTACTTTGATGTTATTCTTATATACAACAAGAATAAATACAAGCATTTTAGTCACTTGCAATAAGTATTTTAGACTTTAAGGAAACAAAATTTCTATGCTAATTTGAAGAAGTGTGAATTCCTCACTAGCAACATTGTTTACTTGGGTTTTGTTGTTTCTAACAAATGAGTGAAGATGGATCATAAAAAGATTAAATCAATTCTAAACTAACCACATCCTTAAACTCTTCATGATATTTAGAGTTTTCATTACGTATCATCTTTTTAAAGGCATTTCATAAAACAATTCAACATTATTATTAGTTCAATCAATGAATGCTTGAAAGGAGGTAGCTTCAAATGGACTAATAAGTCAAAGAAAAGTCTTGAACTTATGAAGCAAAAGGTGACCAATGCACCTGTTATTTCTCTACCTGATTTCCAAAAAGTTTTTAAAGTTGAATGTGATGCATCTAATGTTGGATTTGGTATTGTTCTTAGCTAAAAGAGCAAACCTATGCTTTCTACAATAAGAAGCTCAATGATTCGTGAATAAAATATATAGGTTATGACAAAGAGTTCTATGCCATTGCTCGTGCTTTAAACCATTGGTGTCAATAATTGCATCCAAAACTATTTGTTTTATTTTTTTTTTTATCATAAGGCTTGAAGTTTCTTAATAGTCAACATAAACTTAGTTAAAGACATACCTTTTAGGTTGGATTTCTACAAACTTTTAGTTTCTCTACAGAGCACAAATATGGAGTACATAATGTTATTGTTGATGCTTTGAGTCGAAGACATTTGTTATTGACTAATATGCAAGTGGAAGTGACAGTGAAGATATAGGCTAAATAAAGTGGTGTTTCCAAGCATTTTGTTGTGCTGGAGAGTTATCTTTTCAAAGAAAATCATTTGTGTATTCCTCAAGGTTTTTTAAAGGAAGCCATTATCTTTGAAGCTCATAGCGGTGGACTTGGTGGACACTTTGGGAGATAAAAAAACACTTGTTATTATCTAGAACAATTTCTTTTGGCCAAAGATGGAGAGAAATGGTACAAGGCTCATACAATGTTGTAGGACATGCCATACTGCTAAATCACATATTTTGAAATCAGGTTTATACACTTCACTTCTAGTAGTTAAAGCTTATTGGAAAGATGTCAGCATGATTTTTATGCTAGGTTTGCCTAGAAGTTCAAGAAACAAAGATTCAATTATGGTGGTGGTTGATCATTTTCCTGAAATGACATCTTTTTTCCATGTAGCAAAATACTTAATGCTATAAATATTGTTGATTTATACATCAATGTGATCGTTATACTTCATGATATTCCAAAACAAATAACTTTAAATGAGATTTCATGTTCATAAGTCATTTTTGGCTTACACTATGGAGAAAACTTGGAACTCATCTTTAATTTAACACTACTTATCATTTACAAAATGATAGGTAAACTAAAGTCATCAATAAGAGTTTGGGAAGTCTTTAGAAATTTGGTGAAGAAGAATATTCAAGATTATGATCTTGTATTGTCACAAGCTAAATTCACTTAGAACCATTCAACTAGCCAAAGTATTGGTTGTACTCCTTTTTAAATTGTGTATGGTTAGAATCCATTAAGTCTATTGGAATTAATCTCACTTCCAACAAGTTAGAATTTCAGTGGTGATGCTGATGAAAAGGCTTAAAAACTTGCATGAACAAGTTCGTGACAAGATTGAAAGGCAAAATTAGAAGTATCAAGCTCAAGATAAAAAAAACATTGTAAGTATATAAAGTTCAAAGAAGGTTATCTAATTTGGGCGTATCTCAGCAAGGAAGGTTTCCATAGGGTAAGTTTGCTAGGCCCTAACTTAGAGTTGATGATCCATTTAAGGTTTTGAAGTGAATAGGTGAAAACATGATGAGAATAATCAAGAAACACCACATGATCCATTGCATATGCTAATTGAGCCTATAACAAAATTAAGAGCTATGAAGGTTAGATAAACATTCAATGAGTTAATTCAAGATATATAGTCCTTATTTCCTACAAGACTTGCAAATCAACTTATTTTCCTACTTACAAGCAGATGAACATATTTTCCTAATGTATAGTTTTATATTAATAGGAATAACTTTTAATCTGACCATTCGATCGAGATGAAATTTTTCCAAATGATTCTAAAGATCTTTTTTTTTCTATAGGGTTAAAATTTCATAACAAACAAACATATAAAAAGGCTTCTAATAAAGACCAGAAGATATTGTATGGGAATTATATTAGTTTCCTAGTTGATTTAGGATTCTTTTTTCTATTTTATTTAAAACTCTTTTGTTATTTTGTCAACCTTATTTAAGATGTTTTACCTAGTATAATAAGGTTATTTAACTCTTTTAATAATAAGATATGAATTGATTATTCAGAAATAAAACTTATATGTGGGAGTTTGCTCTTACTCTTGGTTCCTCATGGAACTTTTTGAAGAACTTATCAAAGATCAACTATCTTTGTGATATTCATCCTTATACCCATGGTTCTTGGTTTGTTATAATTAACAGGTTGGGGTTTTATCCTTATACCTTCAGTTCTTGGTTAGATATAATCAACAAGTTAAGGTTTTTCATCCAATAACTACGGTTATTTAGTTCAGGTTATCACTAGGTTAGATTCTTTTTAACTTCACTTTAGCTTTTTTAGGTTTTGTTCAATCTTAATTATGGGTTCATATGTTCGTACTCTTTGGGTTTGCATATAAACACCTATAAGATTGAGCTACCTGCACGTCTAGATATTTCAAACACTTTTAACGTGGATGACTTAGCTCCTTACGATGATGATGATAATACATATGACCCGAGGATGAATCTTTTTCAATCGAGGGAACATGACACAAAAGTGTCCTCTAATGGTCCTATTGGTGATGATTTATTTGAGTTTGGGTTGACAATGCAGTGAAGTCCTTAATGATGTTTACAGTCATCCCATGAGCCAACTTTGAATCTAAATTTTCATATCTTCATTACATGGGAAAATAAGCTTATATTATGTGGTTTTCAAGTTCAGAATGTTATATTTTCAGATTGCCCAACCCTACATGCATTGGGGTTTTCTACATAAAGTTATGTTGCACGCCCACTAGTTTGGTTTTCTTTGAGAATACCATACCGTTTATATTCATCGATTTCAACTCATAAGCCCTCTCAGGCGCACTTACTTAGTTCCAAATATTTGAAGTATCATTCATATTGTAACAATACAATCACTTAATTTTTTTTAAAAAAAGTATTAGAAATATATTATCTTATTAAATGATATATGCCTTTGATTATAAAGAATGAGGGTCTTATATATAACAATGGATCCATAACCTAATAACTTGAGTTTTTGAACTAGAGATATTGTATATTAATATATGCTTTTACGTATGTAAGCTTATGAATAGGCTTACGAACTCTCTAAGTGCAAATCTTCATGACAAATAACATGAGATAGATGGATTGGTTGACAAGTGTTTACTAGAGCCAATATTTTGTTAATTAGTTAAAATGAGGAGGGAGACATTGGATATTATCAACTATAATTATCATTGCATTTAATATGAAATGAAGAATTAGTTAGATTGTTAGATATAGAACAACATATATGGTTCTTCGAGTTTTAAAGTGTGATTCCTAGCTTAGGTGTGAAGGGTAGGTATAGGCTATTGAATAAGCAAGCTTTAGAAAAAAAAAATTTAGCTTTTGATTGGATTGCAATACTCAAATTGTAATTGTTATACAATGTTGATGGAGATCATATTAAAGGACAAGATTTTATGAGTCACATATATGAGTTTGTATCACACATTGATTAGTAATAAATTATAGGTGGATCCATAACATAATAGATTACAAACTTTTTTCATTATAGGTGGTTTCTATTTATGCATGTAAACCTTATCATATAAAGGCATACTAACAAGTATTGAAGTCATACAAATTACTACCCTTAAAATTAATTATTTGTTGTATAGAAAGTAAGTGTATTGTCACACAAATATATAAGTATTAGAACTTAATTGCTCAATTAAAACAAATTGTTTAAGTTTACATTAAAGCAAGACAAGTAAAGATGTATTAAATATACTAATATTACAAAATTAACTAATATACAATTTAAACAATAAGTTATTAAAAGTGAGGTTTGTTTATGATCAAAACTAAGAGGCAAATTGACATAATGTAAAAAAAATAATAGAGAAAAACTTTTTTCTTTATAAGAATTATTCCTCAATAATAATTAAACATCAATAATTGAATTTAAATATGTTTTTAAATTTGATTTCTGATAATAAATAAATTAAATATGTAAAACAACAAGTTTTTCTACATATCCTTACTTTTTAATTATTCTAGCATCAATTAACCTTAATCATATGATAACCTTTATTAAGCATACAAGATTTTATTACGTGATAGCATTAAGATTAATATAGGTGTAATTGATTCATGATAATTAAACACATACATGGAGTTAATTTAATCAAGACTTATGTTTTCCACGTAATAAATAATCAAACATGAGTTTGAAAATTGGATACTTTGGCCACTCATGTTATTAGTCATGCATCCAACATAAACTAATCAACTAGAAATAAATTTGAAACCAAAAACATATGTTACACATCATATAAAATTTAGGTCATCAATCATTAAGTATAATCATATAAAAATATAAGATATTCAATATAGAATAATTTTAAGCATAAATCATCATGAAATTTAAGATTCAAGAGTACTAACCTCTTAAAATTGTAAACTAAGCTTGCATAAAATTCATGATTGTCACAAATTCAGAAAAGAAAAAAATAAAAATAAAAAATAAACTCTCCCCATTCTCTTCTTTAAACGTGTTCCCTAATTTCTTCTTAGAATTAAGGTTGATTAGGGGAGTTTATTTTAGGTGGAGAATTTTTCCTAGTAAATAACTAATTCCTAATCAGATTACTTTAAGGTTTTCATATACTAATCTGACTCTAATGATTTATGCATTAACTTTGATCTTGTAGAGAGTTTTCTTGATCATATGGAACTTTTTCCATGTAATTAATGAGCTGCTATGTCATCATCTTAACATGGATAGATGGAATGGACTTATGTTAGTTTGCAGGTAGATTTGAAGTCTGAATTTAAGGATGTTGTTCTCTATTGTCTGGACGAGTTACTAGGTCTACCATATATAGATGGAAAGCTTGAGATGTCTAGTTTTTAGTCCAGCTTGAATCGTAGAAAACTTTCACATACAGCTTTAAATTTGGTCTATATAGTACATGAAAGTTTAGTCTAGTATGTTTGTAAATTTTAACCCAATGTTCTGCCATATCTTCACCTAAGTTTTTTTGTGCACCTTCATACGTTTAATTTATACGCTGACCAATCCTAATCCCACTAGGATTCCTTGTTTATGTTGGATCCCTAATGCAATTAAGATGTGCACTTTTTAACTCCAATGACTTGTCCCAATGTGTTCTTTTTAATCCTTTGCTTGAAATTATGCTAAAAATGCTTCATTTAGCTTATTTTTACACTTTATGTATCCAAAACATTTTTAAGCACAAAACAAGTTAGCCCCCATACTTAGATCTTGCATGTCTTTAATCGAGCAAGGAATCAAAGGCTATAGACTAAAAAAATAAGACTTAAAATTCAAAAAGAAAAAAAAAATAAGGACTCAAAATAAAAGCAAGTAAATTGAAAAGAAAACCAAGTTAAAACCATCTAAGCATTCTATTTTACTTCCAATCTCCAAACAATATCAAACAGTACAAGCATTATAGGTAAGAAATAAGTTAAAAGAGATCAAAGCATAAAATTTCACGAATTTATTTAGAATGCAACTTTCTAACCTTCATTAGCCTTTGGAACTTAAATTAAATACATATCTTACCAAAATAGTAAGTCTTCTTATTAGTAGATACTATAACACTCAAGTGTTTATGACTTTTGTATTTTCACTCAAATTCCTTCAATGTTATGATCTGACATATGCTTACTCTTCAATCTTACTAAGTATTACATGTAATAAATGGATTAAAAGGGTCTTTATTCAAGGTTGTAATTGAGTTGTGGTTAAGGTAAGGTAAAGTAAAGGTAAAGAAAATGCTAATAACCAAATAATCTAGTAAAGCATAAAAATGATTAACTTAACAATATATAAGCATCAAAGCACATAAATTTATCATCATGAAAGCAAAAATACTTAGTTTTTTTTTTTAAATTTCAAATTTTCATAGTATATTCTCATCAAAATCACAAAGGGAATAATTTATTGTCATTTGTCACTATCATGTTTTGGTTTTTGTTTTACACTTGATTTGGTTGAAACTAATCATACTCAAATTCAACACAAAACTCCATCACATAACCATTTTTTTCTCAATTTGTTCAACCATAAACCCATATAAGTATCACATATGTTCTCCTAATCTTTGGCTAAAAAGGAAACATATGAAAAATTGAGGCTCATAAAACATTGGTAAATTAAAGCATAGATAAATAAGTTCAAAAGGGCTCATTAAAGGATAACATGCTTTAAGTTGGTTTTTTAGGTTCAAATGATTAAATTCCTACATGCCCTTATTATATTCATGGAAAAATGTAATGTAAATGCATCTCTACAAGATATCAAGCAAGTTTTGGAAATACATAACCTTTGAATGAATAATACTCATCAAATAATTATGTTAGAGGCTCAAAAGATTACAAAAGGTAAAATCATATACTAAGTCAGCATGTCATACTTTTAAAGTCAAAACCTAAACCAATTAAGCTTCAAATATTACAAGTAAATCCATTCATTTAGTTTATACCTTCGTCAAATTCAACTAGTTCAAACCCCATAATACACATATTCCCATCAATCATTGTGAGATCAAAAGATAAAATTAAACACTTAGGATTTAAAACAAAAAATCTAGCAAAAGTTTTTTTAATTAAAAACAAGCAGATATACCTAAAGTAAAGTAATCGCACATGCAAAGAAAAAATACAAAAACATGGACATATTCGACTAAACTAGGTAAAACATGCATAATCACACCAAAAATAAATAGAAAACAAAAATTAATGAGAAGCAAATCTAATTTTTGTTTTGTTTTTGTATGTTGGGTCACCACCCAATAAGTGCATTTATTTATTGTATTTGATTAAATTCCATGCCCATGTTTAAGGTCTACTCATATTAACCTTCACCACAATACCATCCTTAAAACCTTCATAAAAAGGTTGCAAGTTTGCTCATTCACTTTGATCACTTTGTTTCTAAACTTAGAATTTATAATGCATCATGATTAAAGATGTTAGTAACAACAATGAGTCTAATCTAATGAGAACACAACTTACTAAGATAGAGCTTCAAACATGAATGAAAGAGAAGAATTTTCTGCCTAACATGAAATTCCTTCCTCGAAACCATTCTATCATGGAACGCCTTATTCTTTTCCTTGTATATCATCGAATTCTCGTAGGCATCATTCCTTATCTCCTCCAACTCTTGCAACTATAACTTTTTATGATTTCCGATCATGTTTAAATCCAAGTTGCAATGCTTAATGGCTTAAAACACAAGATATTCAAGTTCCATAAGAAAATGACATTCTTTACCTTAAATCATCCTATATGGAGACATTCTAATGTGTTTTATAAGCTATTCTATAGGCCAAATCTTTCTTATTTGGTTGCATAGTTTTTTCAATGATGGATTTGATCTCACGGTTAAAAACTTCAGCTTGGCCATTTTTTAGAGGATGATAACCAGTGAAAGTGCGGTTACTAATGTGATACTTGTGAAGCAAAGTCTCCATTGAACAATTACAGAAATGCACACCAAGATCACTAATGATTGCTTTGGGAATTCCAATCCTTTTAAAGATGTGAATTTTGATAAAATCTACATCAACCTTAGAAGCATCAATGCATGTAGCTTTAGGTTCAACCCATTTAGATCATAATCAACATCAAACAATATGTAAATATTACCAAAATAAGATGGAGAAGGACCTATGAAATCAATATCACAAGCATCCAAAATTTCGCTTACAAGTATAAAATTTAAAGGCCCTGATCACAATAAGTAATACTATAGATGAAATCTAAACATAGAAAACAACTTCTTATCAGGAAAAAGCTCTTTTATAGGTGTGACATCATCATCATTCTTGCATGAAAGCCTACTTAAATGATTAACAACATGGTTCTTAGCTCCTTTTTTATCCTTGATTTTAAGATCAAATTCTTGCAAAAGCAAGATCCATCTTATTAATCTAGGCTTTGACTCATTTTTATGCCAAATGTGTTTAAAAGCTACAAAATCAGAAAACATAGTCACTTTAGTTCTAAGCAAGCATGATCTAAACTTTTCAAGTGCAAAAACTACAACAAAGAGTTCTTTTTTTGTTGTATGATAGTTGCATTGAGCCTTATTAAATGTGTATGATGCATAAAAGATAACATGTAAATTTCAACTAACTTTTTGGCATAACAAAGTTCCAACTACAAAGTCATTTGTATAACATATAATCTCAAAAGAAAGGTCCTAATTTGGTGGTTGCACTAGTCTTTTCTTAAACTCATTGAATACATACTTACAAGCATTGTCAAGTATAAACTACACATCGTTTGCCAATAATTTTGCAATAAAATCTTTGTTTGGAAAGATCTTTTGGCTGAATATTTATTTTAATCACCCCTTGAGATCCAAAATAAACAAGGAAATAATTCTTGCAATCAATTCTTCTTTGGTCTCTTATGTTTCTACATATAATAAAAGGAATCCTCTTTCATCAAAACTTACTCTTTCATTAATAAGTAAAGGCAATAAATCAAATAGAGTTAAATGATTAAAACCATTTATAATTTCAAAAGGAGAAAACTTTTTTGTACAATGCACACTCCTATTATATGCAAACTCAATGAATGATAAACAATCTTTTCAATTTTTAAAATTCTTTTGGATAATAGTTTTCAACAATTAAATTAAATTTCTATTTACCACCTCTATTTAGCTATATGTCTATGGATGACAATTAGTAGAAAATAACAATTTAATTTCTAACATACCTCACAAAACTTTTTAAAAGTAGCTTAGAATCTTAACATCTTTATTAGACATAATGCTCCTTGGAACACCATGTAACCAAACTATTTCCCTACAGAAAAAGATCTATTATATTTTTTGCATCATCAATTTTTTGACATGATATGAAATGCATCATCTTAGAAACCTATCTACAATAACAAATATTAAATATCTACTCTTTTTAGACCTAGGTAGCCCTAAAACAAAATCCTTGGATATATCAACTCAAGGTTCTTTAGATACTAGTAAAGGTGTATACAAACCACGAGGCATGAGTTTAAACTTGGCTTGTTTACATGCTATGCTTTTATCACATATTCTTTGAAAATCTCTTTTCATGTTAAGCCAGTAAAAATGCTCATGTAACATATTCAAAGTCTTAGCTACCCTGAAATATCTCATTAAACCACCTCATGAGTTTTCCTCATAAGCAATTCACACAACATACATTTAGGTACATATAATCTCTTATCTTTAAATAAAAATCCGTCATGCCTAAAACACTTATCAAAGGCTGAAGGCTCATATTATCGATACACTAGACCAAAGTTATCATCATCCATATATAATTCTTTTACATCTTCAAATCCTAAAAAGTATAGTGTTCAAGGTATCAAGAAGAACATACCTTCAAGATAACACATCCGCAATGACATTTTCCTTAATTTGCTTGCATTTGATGACATTTAGGAACATATCAATGAATTTAATCCACCTGGCATATCACCTATTCAATTTACCTTACATCTTTAAGTGCTTTAAAGATTGATGGTCTGTATGTATTACAAATGCCTTAAGTTAAAGATAATACTGTAAAGTCTCTAAGGTTCTTACCAATGCATACAAATCTTTATCATAGGTTGGGTAATTAAGAGTTGCTCCATTAAGCTTCTCACTGAAATAGGCTATGAGTTGTTTTTCCTGCATTAAAATTGCTCCAATACCTATACCTTAGGCATCACACTCAATCTCAAAAGTTTTTGTAAAGTCAGGTAAAACAAGCAATGAG
>Ga0307514_10005075_pt1 | contig 11891 bp, 8 predicted proteins | sample 16_EM_MG_FD_203088 | JGI IMG/M metagenome (GOLD analysis project Ga0307514, IMG submission 203088) | Populus trichocarpa ectomycorrhiza microbial communities from riparian zone in the Pacific Northwest, United States - 16_EM | ecosystem: Host-associated > Plants > Roots > Unclassified | place...
TTTCCAATTTCTACTCAGGCTCTCAAGTAGATAACAACCATGTTTATCCTCAAAAATACCATGTTTATCCTCAAAACCTGTGTCATTGAGTTGTTGCATCAACTTAAATGTTATTTATCAATTTATATTTATTATTTTTTATCTAAACCAATAGTTTTCTTTTAAATATTATTTAATTTAAACATCATCAGATTTAAATCGAGTCACAAATCAAATCATCAAAATTATTCAAGTTTAGTAGAGTCAGGATGAAAACCATTCAAATTAAATTCAATTTATGCTAAATCATAGATTATGTGTTTGTTGGGTTAATCCATTCTGGATCATTAAGTTGTTAGATCAACTTAAAGGTTATCAGTCAATTTATATTTTATTATTTTTGTTTAAAGCAATGGTTTTTTTAAAAAAATATTACTTAATTTAAACCTAGTCAAGTTTAAATTAGGTCACAAATCAAATCAAATCCTCAAGATCATTTAAGTTTAGTAAGTTTAGTAGGGTCAGTATCAAAACCGATTTAAATTAAATTCAATCCATGCTAGATCATGGATTATGTGTTTGTTGAGTTAATCTACTAAGTTTTATCAAGTTTAATATCAATCAAAACCCATATAGTCATTTAGATTTGATCGAGCCAACATCAAAATCTATTCAAATTAAAACCTATCTAGATCAAGTTTTGGATCACAAGCTTGTTGGGTAAATCTATCAAAAAGACCCATTTTAATATCATTCAAGTGACGGATCAATCCACTGGATCACTGATCGGGTGATTATGATCAAAACTAACATATTTGCCGAGTAAATTAACCTATCCAAACTAGGTTTAATAACCATGCACACATCCATAAATACAATTTCACCGAAACGTGTCTAGAGCATCGGCAAGAAAAAATTATATGTGAAAAAAGAGAAAACAAGCTGTAGCTCTAATAATCTGTTAGTTACAGCAGTCCAGACATGTTTAAGCAGCAGCAGCAGCGACAGGCGGGTGCTGTTGCCTTTAGTGGCAGTACTTGACAATTGTGTCCATGATTTTGCCAACTGACCAATTATCTCCATAACAATATTATCGCTATTTATTTCACAGTTGAGTCTGTTGGTTAAAGCACTAGTCACCTTGCATCTCTCGCATCTCCTCCATAGCAGCTGCTAAGAAAAGAAAGACACCATGAATCCTTATGTTCCTGATTTTGAAATGGACGATGATTACTCTCTCCCACCTCCTCCTTCAACCCATACTCGCCCCAGAAAACCAGCCATGTAATTCCCTTTTCTTTTCTTTTAAATCCATGCTCACTTTGATTATTATGTGATTTGATGAAGTGATTTGCGTGCTTGATGAAGTGCAGGCAGGAAGAAGAGATCATGGAGCTACTATGGCAGAACGGCCAAGTAGTGATGCATAGTCAAAGATCTCAAAAGAAATCATCTCCTCCACCGTCCGAGTTGGATGATGCGGTGCTCCCAGCTGATCAATTACCTGGTACTAAAGAGATCCGATCATCACATGATCAACAACAAGAACATCACCATCTTTTTATGCAAGAAGATGAGATGGCTTCTTGGCTTAATCATCCTCTAAACGACACCAATTTCGACCATGATTTCTGCGCCGATTTGCTATATCCTCCGACAGCTTCCACCGCTTCCATCACCAGGGAAGCTGCTGTCACCAACGCCGCTGCGTCTACTGTTCGAGGTGCGACTCAGAGAATGGAAGCTAGGAGTTATCCGGCGGTATCGGCGCCGAGGCCGCCGATACCGCCGGTGAGGAGAGCGGAGGTGGTGCAGAACTTCGCGTACTTCTCGAGGCACCGAGCGGGAGGAGTTTCGGAATCTGGACGGTCTAATTCGAAGAGCGTGGTGAGGGAATCGACGGTTGTTGACTCGTGTGAGACTCCAACAGCGAGAATTTCGGAGACGGCGTTTGCTAGAAGTGCGGATAACACGTGTGGGACCATTAACGGCGCTGCTGTAGCAGGCACGGTTTCTAGTGCTCCCTCAAGTAATAGAGAGACGATGACGAATCCTTGTGAGATGACCTCCACGTCATCACCTGGTTGCTCGAGTGCTAGCGCTGAGCTGCCGGCTCTGATGTCTCCAGTGGAAGACCGGAAGCGGAAGGGAAGAGAAGAGGAAGCTGAGTGTCATAGCGAGGTAAATGAGTCAATCTTTTGTTAATTACCGAGTTAAATACCATATTAAGTATGTTTAATGTTTTATTATTAAATCATTATTAAAAAATAATAACAAATTAGGCAATATTATCATGTCCTTGGCTATCGTGCGCCGAGTAAGTGACGTTGGTAAACGTGAGCACGTTTTTTTTCCTTCCGGATTTTCTTTACTTTTTAAAAAAACAAAAAAAAAACAAAAAAAATGGGTTGAATTGAATGTTTGTATGATATTGTTGTGAGAGTTGTTTTTTTAAATATTTTTTTATTTAAAAATATATTAAAATAATATTTTTTTATTTTTTTAAATTTATTTTTGATATATGTTAATATGATTTGAAAATAAAAAAAATAATTTAAAGTAAAAAATTAAAAAATATTTAATTTTTAAAAAATAAAAACAATCATACATGTACTGATAGAAATTTGATAGGATAAGGTTTTGCATCCATCTACGAACGTCAAATATCCTTATCTCATGATTGAGTGAACAATGGTGTTTTGTATGTTATGTGGTTGAAGATGCTTTTAAATAGATTATAATTTTAAAAATTATTTTGTTTTGATTGTTTAAATCTGTTTTTCATCGTAAAAACTCGAGTTAAAAAAAACTATAATTTGTACAGTTTATTGCAATAAGCATTACAATGGCACATGGTAATCAACCTCAGTCAGTAGCAATCAGGCAGAAAACCCAAAACAGTGCAGGTGCTCTAGAATGGCAAAATTTGTACAGGAACTCGAGCTGCGTGATTATTGAATTGTGTTTGTGCCATTTTGATGCTTTAAAACTCCAACTCGATAGACAGCTCGAAACCTCTTCAGGGTAGAAGAGATGCCGCAAATCCACTAAAGGTCTTTTAGATAAAGGAAGCGTGCATGTATAGAGTGGTATTGCATTTCATCATTTCTTTCTTCCATTAGTCTTTAATATGATCTCCCTTTTCTTTTTCCCTTCAAGGATGCTGAGTTTGAATCTGCTGATGCAAAGAAACGAATTCGTGGATCAATGTCTTCGAAGAGATCTCGTGCAGCAGAAGTTCACAACCTATCAGAAAGGGTTTGTACTGCTACTACTATTGTCGAATTGTTGATGAAATATTGGTTGCTTTCCATGTGGTCGGCGTCCTTAAACGAAGTGACCCTACATTCTTGCAGAGACGCCGAGATCGGATCAATGAAAAGATGAGGGCTTTGCAAGAGCTCATACCTCGTTGCAACAAGGTTCTCTCATCTTGCTGAAGATCAATTTTTATGTATCGCACTTCACCTCGTTTATCTGCCCCTTATAATGAGTTTTCTCCTCGCTTTCCAATTTTCAGTCGGACAAAGCTTCTATGTTAGATGAGGCAATTGAGTACCTGAAATCGCTTCAGTTGCAAGTACAGGTGTATATTTCCTATCTTATGTTTCATTGGGGTTTCCTTAGATAAACTGACTATGTCAAATGGTTTGAAAGAATGGTTAGGGTTTGAAATAACTCTGCATCCAATAAACTGTTGAGTTAGCACAATTGATGGTTCTATATTATTGGATGATGGTATCTAGATGAGTTGTTTGTACTGCATTCGAGTAAGTTATCCTGTTCTTGCATTCTCTGCATTACATGTTTCTATGGACACATATCATATGCCATGAATATGGGACTACAAGTTCCTGCATTCAGAATGCCTTACTCAACTCCATTTTCCAAATGGATCCTTGAAAGTTGAGAGGATATGTATAAATCGTAATGACCTGCCAATGAAGGTGATTAGAATCATGCATTAACTATTTGTCAAAACTTGCCAAGCTTGCAATGCAAGGTTGCTCTATTTGTCAGTTTGGTGTTTATGTTGGGATGGATGGTGGATTCGACATCTATTTCTAAAGCCCTTCTGATTTATTTATTTATTTTTGGGTTTGGGGAAGGGGGTGGGGGGTGGTGTCTTCGGCAAATAGGAGGAGAGAGTGTGAGTTCAATATTTTCCACACAGCAACGTTGTCTTCTGTTCGCGTGCTCGAGAATTATTAACACAATATCTCTCCCTCTCCCAGGGATTATGTCATAGTGAAATTAATGAAGAAAAAGTATGCCAAATTCCATGATCTGGTGAAATTTTGAAAAACCCAGGGGTTCGGTCCAATTTAAATTTAGAAAGACTGCATTTCTTTTTAAGAAGAAACTAAAGTGTGATCTTAGTTAAACACACCACCATTGATCTTGCCTTGTAGATATGGTTTCCCTAAGTTTTTGTTTTCCTCAGCAATAAGTATTAGGTGGTTTCTAGGGTAGTAATTTTAAGACGGCAATGACAACATGTTCTCTCAGGGAAAAAAGAGTGTTGTCTCTGCAGGATGGGCTTCTCATAATTTTTATGGTATCTTTCGGCTCTCGATAGTTTATAATTCATAGATAAAATTGTCTATTTTATTTTTGCATGCATATCCATGGTATGCCTGCCTTAAAATTTGACTGATACAATCTGAGCTCATGCATTAGATACAGCTAGCATTAGATTCTGATTATTTTTTGCAGATGATGTCTATGGGATGCAGCATGGTCCCCATGATGTTTCCTGGCTTCCAGCAGTACATGCCGCCAATGGGGATAGGGATGGGCATGGGCATGGAAATGGGATTGAGTCGGCCAATGATGCCATTTCCCAATATTTTGGCGGGTGCACCCTCAGCAACACCAGCTGCAGCAGCTCATTTGGTCCCTAGGTTCCCTGTGCCGCCCTTTCATGTGCCCCCCATCCCTGCTCCTGATCCATCCAGAGTCCAACCAACCAACCAGGTAGATCCTATGCTAGGCTCACCAGGTCAACAGAATCCAAACCAACCACGAGTCCCAAATTTTGTTGATCCATATCAGCACTATCTTGGCCTCTACCAGATGCATTTACCAGGAGTACCACGGGTATATATACACTTATTCTTTTTAAGCTTCTCATTTTACATCAACTTAACAAGAGCTTTTATGTGTTTATATCTTTGTTCACCATTCCATTATCACTTCTTGACAAGAAATTGCCAAGCTTTCAGTTGTTTCATGTTTGATCGTGGGTGGTCTTTATTGCAAGCAAAATGCAAATAAACATACACAAGGAAGATTTGCATCCATTTATGTTCTGGCGCGACTTCATTTTTTGACATATTAGATTTTCAATTATAGTTTTTTGAAGAGTTTTTTTGTTTTTCAGGCCTGAGCTTGTTACTTCATGGACATGTCTGGGGTGGGGATACAAACTTTTCAAATCGTTTTTTTTCCCCAATCAATCATATTGTTTTATGTTCTGAGTTAATCGCAAGCTCAGGGTCAATTTAATCGAAGCCACCCCATCATCATTTTGTTTTAGAAGCTCTGGTTGTTACCATGTTGATAAGCCCGCTTTTGTCTGCAGAACCAAGCTATGGCTCAGCCAAGTACCAGCAAGCCAAGTACTAGTCGAGTAGCTGAGAATCCTGGCAATCACCAGTCAGGTAAGATGCTCTATCATATATCTATCTTCTTACGATCACCATTGGATATGATATAGAAATAAATAAACGGAATAAGTTGAGATAGGAATGTATGTGTTGGTGTCACAGTGCTGTTTTTGGCTTGTGACCGTTGTGTCATGTCTTGGATGGCTTAATTGGTTCTCTTTTAGGTTGTGATGGGGAAAAAATGGCTCATGCTTTTCCTTCAAGTCAGGCTAAAAAACAGGAGTGGAAAATGGGGAAAGGAATAAATGGAGTTATGCTACGTGGGTGTCCACCTCTATCTCAATAGAGCCCTTCTCAAAAGTTGTGCTAACGCGACTGAAATACAGGATTTCTCCTATTCTGTCACCAATTTTCTTTTCCTTTCCCCCCCCCCCCTTTCCCTCTTTTCTCTTCACTATTCCTCCCACCAATCAAAGCCAAATGATATGGATTTACTACTCGGTTCTGCATGTTCTCTTTTATATTGAATGATATGTGTTGAAGTTATACTTAAAGATCATGGAATAGATTCAATTCAGGAGTTGCATGAAAGGATCACTCTTGGTGAGATTCTGAATGTTGTCAACCTTTTCCTGAATCGACATGATATGCTGATAATAGAATCCCTAGTTGGCTAATGATTAACAACTCACGGCACTACATTTTGTAGCTGGTCTTGGCCTCTCAGATTGGTAGTGCGTTATGGTATCAGTTGTGTCTATGGATTGCTTGTGGACTGCCCCTCCTCGAGAACATATGTAGTAATGACGGTGCTTCTTGTGCTTAGCAGGTTGAAGTTTTTCCCGATTACCTTGGAAGGCTCTTGCCTGTTGAGTTTTGTAGTGTAAGAGAGCAACATTGGAGAGAGCTGTTTTTTTTCCAACTGTCTAATACAACCATAACACAGCTAACATGTAATTATTACACTCTAATAGAATCCAATTTTCTCTAATCTTTTTTACTTCTGTTCTCTCTTATGTTAACATTTTTATTTACTCAAAACCAGTGAAATATGGTGGATGATAGAACATGATGAATACCAAGCCTAATTAAGGGGGCTCACAACCTCTTGAACAGAGAGATGAAGCCTTGAATCCAGGCTGGTGACGCTGAACTGGCTTTCCCATACATAATTTTTCTGCTGTCAACTTGTGTTATGAAAAGAACAGGACATGTCTCTTCATATTCCTGAGCTGAAAATCTCAACCTGTGAATAAAGTAAAGAAGTTGAAAAGAGATTTTTTATTGAAGTTATTAATCTCGACGTGAATTAAAGCCTCGGGCTAGGGGGTTAACTCAGACCAATCAAAACAATATTATTTTTTTTATTTTAAAAAAAATTCAAATAACATGATTTTTTACAGGATCACGGAGTCATTCGAGTTTGACCTGTCTATTTTTTTATTATTATTATTGTGGGTGTCGGGGCCAGTTTGCGCGTACCTCGACTAATCTCACGGATCCTGAAAGTAACGACCATGTAAGTCTCAAGTCGCCATTATATTAACAATTACAGGGCTCGAACCTAAGACCATAGGAGAATCAAACTCCTTGGTCTCAAGCTCTTACTACTGAGCCACCTACTAAATGATTTAACCTGCCTACTTTTGATTCCACAAGAGGGAGTATGCTTTTGGAGATTCACCTCAAGAATCCAGGTCCATTAGTTGCTTTCAAGAGAGACTTATCAAGTTTTGATTCATTGAACACTTTGCCATACAAGATATCATGTATCAGAATGGAATAATTTGTGTGATCATAAACCCTCGAACCATGGAGTCCAGACAAGTGATGTTGTGGACCAAAACTTGTTGTCTAATGCTATTTTCCCTTAGGTCTCCTAGGATATGCCTTTGTGTGAAATCTGCCAGGGTTACTTTTCCTTGTCAGCAGAGATCTCAACGTCTGATACAAGGAATGCTTTGCTTGCTCATACAGGATAGGGAAGTTTAACCTATATATCAATGGGAGCATGCACCATCACATCCTCTGTTTCTTCATGTTGGTGAGGATTTTGTGAACGATATTTCTCATCACTAGTAAATTCCAACTACAATATGACAGAAGGGACAACAAGGTGATGGAAGAAGTGAATAATCACATAAAGGCTGTTAAGGAAAAATAAATACATAATTAAAACTTCTTTTTAAAATATAATATTTCATAAAAAAAAACTGGTTTTTTGGTTTAGAAAACACATTCTACAAATTCTCTTTAATATTCTTCTATAAGTTTTTCACTGCTTTTTAAATGAAAAAAATGTGAAAAAATAGATATTTTTTAGCAATATAAAATATTAAAATTACTTTTTTAACATTTTTATATTTAGTTGGTGTCAGAAATTTACTTTTTATAATAATTTATAAAGATTTTTTTTTTGAGTTACAATATAATTTTCTTTTTCATGATAATTTTTACTTATAAAAAAAAAATAGTTGTAATCTCTATGTATTTTTTAAGTGAAAAAACTCATCTTCGTTTTTAATAAATGAACATGTTTTTTAATTTTTCATTAGATAAGGCGAAGAAAACTGGAAAAGGAAAATAATTTTACATTGCTAAACACATCCGTAAGTTTCTCAAAACTCTGGAAACGGTTGAACGGGCTCAAAGATTATAGCGCAAAATATTCCAGGCACACATCATACAGAATGTCGAATTTCTTTCAAGCCATGTCTTCCGCTTCTGTCTACGAATGCTGGCAGTCATGAACCAATAGCAGACAGAATCTGGGAACAGAGAAAAAGCAGTGCAACATCATTATCAACAAGTATTCACCATTATAGCTCTGAATGTTAAACTCTAATTGGCAATATAAGGTAGCTACCTTGTCAGTGAAAATGCGGAATACATCAACTCCCATAGCTACGTCGAGTTCCTATCCAGAGGAAACAACAGATTTTAACAGGACATCTTCCTCTCATTTAAGTGGAAATCAGAGTACTTACACTTTCTGGGTCCGTGGAACAATCGATCTTATGTATGAGCTTTTGAAGGCTCTCGTCCATCAAATCATTACGAATTTCGCTGGAAGAAGCTGCATGCCAAAGAAGACAATGATTCATTCCTTGTAGAAGAGCATCTTACCAGTCACGGTTTCAGGAGTTAAAATATTAGGACCCAGTAATGCTCCTAACCCTGACCAGTTATCTTAATCAGACAACATCGAACTTCTGTCGTATAACATGTGTGTCGAGATAAAAGAATCTTGTATTCCCAAATAATTTATTATGTCACTAGGCAATTGACAATTATAAATGAAGTAACACATAACAAAGACATTCAACTAACAAATTACAAGAGAAAATATGCCAACACGATTAGTCATTCATTGCACTGCACACTACGCTAATTAATGACCAAACTTATACATCAATGGTAGAAGAGACCAAGATGTCTCAATGGGAACAGGATCAGAGTTGTTTTAACAAGGAGCTGCGGGACAAGATATAAACAGCGTGAGCCAGAAAACTTGGGATAATTTTTTTGTCAATTAACAAACAGGCAGAGCCCTCACACATATAGTGGTAGTTTAAATGCCTCAAGTATAAATTGTAATAGCAGAAACAAGAAACATGTTCACCTATTTGGTTCACAAGTACTTTAGAGTGGTTCCTAGAGTAGCCTTTCCACTTCTTCTTGCTTTCATTAACTCATCATCTCATTGCCATGTTTTAGATGCAATAAATCTCCTTAAGCCAAGGTATTTGTTATTTTAATGCCCTGTTATTTTATTTTACAGTTAAGCAGCACTTTGACAAGGTACAGAGCTTAGTGCAATGCTCCCATTTCCTTTAGGTTTTACCATGTTTTGGATTTGAGAATTTTATATAATGCTGAAACAAAGAAAGGCTTACAAGGAGCAAACCTCACACATAGTTGTGAATGCTTTCTATTTTAATTTACAAAATGATGACTGCAAATCATTCTCATTGGGAACCAATGGCATTTGGCAAGAACTATTTTTCTGAATTTGCATCCTAGTCGCTCTGAATTTGCTTCTTTTTACCATGTTTTTATAAGTTTGATACTTATTGACCTAGACATCAGTATAAAATCCATGCTACTATAACTTCAAGAGCCTCTATATTGCTTGAAAAATGGAGAAATTGAGGGGAAATAAAAGGCAGTCACTTTCCTCAGCGTTTAAAAGCTTCTTTACAAAAGATGTGACAGTAAGTGCAAATTATCTCTCCTACAAAGAAATATTAAAAGTATCACCTTCAACAATAGTCACAAGAACATACCTATAGACTCTAGTTGCAACTTTAGCAGCACCTCGCCCGGTTCATCAACTTTAACTGGCCTTTTTTCCACCACTTTCACATCAGCAACTGACAAATTCAAAGTAAAACAAAATTCCAAATATAAACTTCTAAGATAAAATCTTGAATTAAGTATCATATAACAATGAAGTTCCTTGAGCTGAAAGGACATTAACAGTTATATTCTGTTCTGTTAAAAGTTTTAATCGTTATAGAGCTACAAGCAGCCTACAGAGTATATAAGGAGGTGGCAAGGAGAAACGAACCATGTAATTAAAAAAACACATCACAAAGTTGCAAGAACATGAAGTACAGCACTGAATCACATCATCCATCAACATTCATCGAGGAACAAAATCTTACCTGGCTTTTCCTCCACAGATACTGGTATTGCACAAGGGGTTTCTGCACCATTCATTTAAAACTCACATTAGTCCATGTACCAGATACCATGCCACTTCCAACAATAGCAGTATGACAAATATGTGATACAATAAACTCTGGTCAGCTTTACCTAAATCTAAACTAGACCAGAAGCCTCAACCTCTGAAAGGTTTTCTTTCCCCTCTGAATTATAAAATGATGAGTTTTTCTTCAAACCTCATGTGTACAAAAGTTTCCAACAACATCCTCACAAATCAGTAAACGAGCACCACTATTACTGCAAAAAAACAAACTTCATTGCCCCCACCACCTAATATTTTCTATGTTCATATTCCGTGCCCCGGTCTGTAAAATCAAAAGAAAGCCTAGCATCCCCTGATAGCAACTTTGTGTTCTGCCTCTAATTATTCTAGTTATCATCCATCCCAAATAAACTCCAAAAAAGCATGCTTCATATCTTCTCCATTCTTCTAACAATCATAAATACATAAATTGATAATTCACCTGGGATTTCGAATATATTTCCAAGCATGATACTTCTTCAAGTTCAAGATATTGAAAGAAAGAAAGAAAAATAAGATAAAACAATAAAAAAGAAAATACCTTTATGTTTGGTGAAGCAGACAAGAGAACAGCTGCAAAAAAGAAAAACACGAATTCCATCAAAAGATAAAGAAAAGTTGTATCCTGTCCAAAAGAAAACAGCAAGCCAATGAGTCTGGTTTTGTTGCTTACTATGGAACACGACAAGAAGGGCACTTGTACTTAGATTCAGCTTCATGACAGACTTGGCACTTGTGCTTGGTTCCCATCAAGCTGTTTCTTCTGTGTTTTTCTTCCTTCTTCTTTAAGCTCTCGCTAAACTGTGAAATAATAGCTATGGCGGCCCTGAGAGGCTGAGACGCTTCACCGACCACCGATTCTCTGTGGGACTCCTCTTTGCTGCGGTAGCTTTTTGGGGTTCAATACGATGAATTTGTGATGGTTTATAAGCGTTGTCTTCTTCTTTAAACTTTAGTCCCTGTATTCTTCGAAGGTTTTTGATTGAGTTCCGATACTTTGTTTTGATTTGATTGAGTCCTTGTATGTTTTGCAATTCTTATGATCCTTCTATAAGAGTTCATTGTTATTCAATATTACTAGGCAAGGCTGGTTTACATGTTAAAAAGATCAATTTAATTTTTATTTAAAAAAATAAAAAAAAATATTCTTTTAATAAAAACAATTCAACAAATTGATGGTCAAGCTTTGCAGAGTCAAGCCTAAATTGACTAGATTAGCTGAGTTATTATTATTTTTTTAATCTAGACCGAATTTAGGTTTTGAATTTACCCATTATTAAACCAGTCTAGTTTTAAAATAATAATTTAAAAAAAACAGAAAATAAAAAGAAGACGAAGAAAGGTATCTTTTATTTTTATTACCTTATATTTTTCTTAATCATTCATACCATGTTTAAAAAAAGAGGTGGACAGTGATTTAAAAAAAAATATTCATAAATGTATTGTTAATTTTATATCCATGTTTAAATTAAAAATGGTTAATGTTTGATGAAATTTTTTTAGTAATTAATTTTTAAAGACTTATATAAATTTATCATAACTATCAATCATTA
>Ga0307514_10005076_pt1 | contig 11890 bp, 6 predicted proteins | sample 16_EM_MG_FD_203088 | JGI IMG/M metagenome (GOLD analysis project Ga0307514, IMG submission 203088) | Populus trichocarpa ectomycorrhiza microbial communities from riparian zone in the Pacific Northwest, United States - 16_EM | ecosystem: Host-associated > Plants > Roots > Unclassified | place...
CTTTCGATATATGTGAAAAGGTAAATCATCATGGAAATTAAAGGCATTCCCTTCCCTCTGTTATGAACAAGATTGGATTCCTTGTCTGTGATTAATTTGCTAGTTTCAGGCTAATGAATTCATGCTAATTTTGCAGCACTTTGAGAGTGAAGTGAAGTATATTTACACCAATGACAATGATCCAGAGCCTCCTTCACCATAAAATGCACTGCTATTCTTATATTTCTTTTGTGCAAACCTCATGTTTGTCCCCCAACTATCTATTGATTCTCATCTAGGTCCCCAAACTATCAATTTTCTCAATGTCTATTAATGGTTAAATGTGTAAGTTGCATATATGACACAAAGTGTAGGTGTGGATTGAGGAAAGTTTGGCCTTTGTTTAAGAAAAAGTGAGAGGATTTTAAATGGGGGACCCAATTGAGAAATGTATGATAACTTTGCTGACCTAATTGATAAAATTAATAGTTGGGGACTACATTGAGAGTCAGTTCATAGTTAGACAACTAGTTTGTAGTCTCTCTTTTTTCTGAACACTTCTTTTCTTTGAATGAATCCAGTTCAACTCCCAGGATTCTTGCACCGAACCCAAAACCCAAACCCAGGTCCAGTGAGCCACAAAACCAGTCGCAGGCTTGTTTTCCAGGCTGATCATGCAGTGCTGGCGCACTGATCATCAGAATAAACACAAATTAGATTAACCTTTTTTGCTCTGTCAGCTGCCCTACTGCTCATCAGAATTAACATAAATTAGAGAAACTTTTTCTTTTTTTTTTCTCTGTCCATTCCCATTTAAAAAGTTTCAAGAAGATGCTAAGATTGCAACAGTTTTTGAGGCTCACAAAAGAACCACCATGTGCCCTATCCTTGTACTGTCCCATGTATTGTTAGAAACTTGAAAGGCATCTTGAAGCATTGGAATCAGAGATACGAGGGCCCAATGGTACCAGACAAGTCAAATCTCTACATATTTTTAGTTCAGTTTTTCGATGCCTGGACAAGCTTCAAGCATGGCATAGCAAATGCACCTCTTCCTTTATCCCACCACATCTTTTCATTTCATTCACCCATTTTTAGGTCCCGTGTAAGTTCTAAGCATGATAGAATCTAAAATAACATTTAATTACTGCTTCGAAATAAAAAAAATAAAGATATTCAAGACGAAAAAACACGTCTCTCTTTATTTCTTGCTGTGATGTTTAAAAATTCATTTTAAAACTATCTCGAAGACATATTTATTTTATATAATATAAATACCTACGACACTCTTCCTAGCGCAGGACACTATAAATTGAACTAAATTATGCAGAAAACATCCATCCATCTGAAGCTTGCTGTTAGAACTTGTTTTAGACGATGAATTTTGTGGGATGAGTAGATGAGAGGGTTAATAAGCATCATCAATATCAGAACTGACAGCCTGACACCAAATCATGCATGCTCAATAGTTTTTCATACTCGAGTTGGCTTTCAACCAACCTTTAGACTGAAGAATAACTTGGTCTAAATAAGCTGTGAAATTAATGCAGAAAACAAGAGAAAAATATGCAGATCCGTAGCCCACTTTTATAGCTCTATATTTAGCCAAGACGAGACCACGTAGAAAAATAAATAGGGTTACAAAATTATAAAAAAAAAACTTGGTGTGCAAGCAAAAACAGGAAATTGCACTGAGAAGAATAGTCTGTCTTAGTCTCGTTTATTTATCACGATGCTATATATTTGAAAAATGCAGCTAAATTCCTCATGGAAAAAGCCCTGCAGCCACCATATATAAAAGCTGTACTGCTGCCATCTGATTACCAAATAACCCAAAAAATCAAAAATCTTGACTCCAATTAACCAAATTCTGAAATTCTGAAACACAAATTTTCTACAAAATCTAAAAGGGGCAGCATAATCTAAGATCAAACCACAAAATCCAACTTATTATATGTATCATTGCACAATGGACAACAAAAAGAACCTGAATCCTGAAATTGTCAAGTTCTGAAACATTAACGAGTCTCAATTCTTACATCAAACATAAAATCTAGAAAAACAGACAGAACCAACATAGACTAAAATCACATCCCGGGAACCAAAAATCCATGCAAATATAAAGTCAAATACTACTATAAAAGCAGAAATCGAGAAACAGAAACCCAAGTACAGAAACAGAAAGTCACTGCAGAGATATCTATGTCAAAGTGTAAAAAGAGGGGAAAAAAGCAGAGCAAAATCCTGAAAAGATTCCTTTTTTTTTTCCATAAATACAATACAATCAGTTCAAAATATAAACACCTGTCTATGAGAGTCCATTACTTGTCAAGCTCTCTCTTTCTCGTGACCATAATTCAAGATTTCCCCTTTTTTTTTATCCCCAAACTCTCCTCCTCTTTTCTTCACAATTAACCTACTTGCCACTCTCACACTTCACAATAAATCCTCTCTTAAAAAACCCTTTTCAGTCTAACTCCCTTCGCTCTCTCTAATAAAAATCCCAACTTTCTGTCACTTTCCCGAGAAACATCAGGACTTTCCGGGAAAATTTCCAAACTTTTCTTTTTTAATGGAGGCACTACCGGACCACCTCCGTTGCAAGAGAACAGACGGCCGGCAATGGCGGTGCAACCGGCGGGTGATGGAGGATAAGAAGCTCTGTGAAATTCACCACCTTCAAGGCCGCCATAGGCAGTATAGAAGGAAAGTTCCAGAGAATTTGAAATTGCAGAGAAAGAAGAGCAAGAAATCAGCAACATCAAGTTCTAATGCTGAAACCCTAATTAGGGTTTCTTCAAAAGAGGGGAAATTAGGGAAATTTAAGAAGAAAGGAAAGAAATTGAAGAGAGGGGATTTACAGTTGGATTTGATTAGGATGGTTTTACAGAAAGAAATGGAGAAGAGGAAGAGTAAGAAAAGGAAAAGTTTTTCAGAGAAAGTAAGTGTTGATAATGGTGATGATAATGATAATGTGAATGACTGTAGTGAGAGTGAAGAAGGAGAAGGAGAAGAGTTAATGAGAAATTTGCCAAATGGGTTCATGGCAATATCACCTGCTAAGAGTTTTGGGAATGGCAATGTGGGTTGTTCTAGTTCACATTGTGATATTAAGATTGGAGGAGATGTTTTTAACGGGGCTAGTACTGCTAGAAGATGTTTTAGGTCTAAAAATGTTGAGCCAATGCCAATTGGGAAATTGCAGGTTGGTTTTGTTGTTTGTTTGGTATTTGAGTTGTGTTTTGAAAGTTTTTGTATTTCAATTTTTGATTGATTGGTTTTTGTAGGTTTTGCCGTATAAGAGGGATGGAGTGAGATTGAGGAAGGGGAAGAGGAAGAAGTGCCACTGGTGTAGGAGTAGTACGAGGACATTGATTAGGTGTTCGAGTTGTCGGAAAGAGTATTATTGCTTGGATTGCATCAAAGAGCAGTATGTTGTTTCTGCATGTTAATTTGTTTAATTTGACTTATATTCTTTGTTCGGTGCCAGATATCCTACCCTGTTGAAGCTTATGTGCAAAAAGTTGTCATTTTTTGTATGGAACAAGCATTGGTTATAATAATGTGGACTGTTTAATAATTATTGTATCCTTTAGGCCAACTGTTTTCTATATATAGCTCCAGCTAGTGCTGAAAACAGTGATTTTGTGATTTCAGCCTAATGCTCTGTCTTTAGGAGTAGCTCTGTCTTTAGGAGTAAAATTTGACTTGTGATTCTTGATTTTGAAATGAATTTAGGTATTTGGAAACACAAGAAGAAGTTAGGAGGGAATGTCCTATGTGTCGTGGAACTTGCAGCTGTAAGGTCTGCTCAGCGATTCAATGTAGGGACATTGCATGTAAGGTCTGACTTCTAATTTTTCTAAGCGAGCTAGACGTAGTGCTTTCATATTTCTTGCTGAATCATGATGTCTAAATATATGCAAAAACTATTATGTTTCAGGACTTGTCCAAGGAGAAAAGTGAAGTAGACAACGTTTTACATTTTCATTATTTGATTTGCATGCTTCTTCCCATACTGAAACAAATAAATCAAGATCAGAGCATTGAGCTAGAAATAGAGGCGAAAATAAAAGGTAGTGATCATAGTTCTACTTCTTGATATTCTGCAATTGATTTCCACTTTTCATAGCTTATTGTAGAATGTCCATAGAAGGTCTTTTTATAATGTCCTTCGGTCTGTGATAGGCCAGAAGCCTTCTGAAGTTCAAATCCAGCAGGCTGAAGTCAGCTGCAATAAGCAATGTTGCTGGTATATAATCTGCCTCTGAAAAAGTTATGATGATCTGCTAATATTTAACATATCTGATTTCAATTTGTTATCTGCTCTCTGGTGCGTGGTATGACTTTTGGAGCAGCAATAACTGCAAGACTTCCATAGTGGATTTCCATAGGAGCTGTCCTGAGTGTTCCTATAACCTTTGCTTAAGTTGTTGTCGGGATATTTTTCATGGGGGCGTACATGGAGGTGTTAAAACTCTTTTATGCAAATGTCCAAATGGAAGGAAAGCTTGTATACCTGGCAAACAACTTTCGGAAATGAAATCACTTTGTGCCACAAAGCAGAGTTACGGCAGCAAATATCTTGGTTCGACATTCTCACCTTGTCGGAGTGCTGTGGATCGTAATGGTGGTATACCTTGTCCCTCTAGAAAGTTTGGAGGTTGTGGTGGTAGCCTACTTGATTTGAGTTGCATTTTCCCCTTATGTTGGACAAAAGATCTGGAAGTAAGTGCAGAAGAATTAGTTGGCTGCTATGAGTTACCAGAAACCTTGGATGTTCGATCATGTTGCTCATTATGTGTTGGGATGGATTGTGAATCTAACGGGATTGAACAGCTGCAAGAAGCAGCTGCAAGAGAAGATTCTGGTGATAACCTTTTATATTATCCAACCATCATTGATGTTCGCAGTGATAACCTAGAACACTTTCAGAAGCACTGGGGCAGAGGTCAGCCTGTGATAGTTCGTAATGTGCTTCAGAGTACATCTGATTTGAGTTGGGATCCAATAGTCATGTTCTGCAATTATCTTAAGAATAATGCTGCCAGATCTCAAAATGGGCAAGCTACAGATTGCTCGGACTGGTTTGAGGTTAGTGTTTTTCTCAGCCATGTGCTGTGTTAATATGCTGTGTGGTCGTGCACGTGCCTAGTGTGTTTCTTTTTTAAATGTCAAATATCAGATGGTGTCAGTATTTTGTACCAAGAAACCAGCATAGTTCAAAATAATATCAAGGCTTTCTCTTCAATTTCTGGTGAACATATGAGTTATTAGAAGACGAATTAATCTCTTGTACATTACTGAGTTGTTACCTGTTGGTTTTACTGGGGTGGGAATTGAGCGTTGAAAATTGGTTACATTATGAATTTGGAGTGTTTAATGTTTCTGTACATGCAAATATAAAAACAAATCTCTGTGCGATATATTTGTGAGTTGTAAAGCTTTAAATTGTAAGAGGAATAGAAATATGCCGGTACAAAATTCCTTGAAAACAATAATTAATTGTTTGTGGCTGGAAGGTTCCTTCCAATTTCTCTGATTTTCAAAGAATTTGACGCTCTGGAGGACGTAAATAAATGTAGCTACTAGCCTTGAAAGATTCCTAGAGGATGCTAGAGAATCTAGAATATTTTTCAAAATATCTTATTTTTTCTCGTTAGTTTGGCTGCTAACTGTTAAATCAGCATAATCTAGCTTCCAAACTTTTGGGGCATTTCACTTCTCTTTTCCGCTTTATCCGACTTCAGGACATTTTCTTTTTCAAGTTGCAAAATGCCAGGTTCTTCTTCTTAATTTGATTGTGATGGAAAAACTTGTGCTAATGGCTGTCTTTAGGGAAAATGTTCATATACACTATATTTACTTCATGAAAAGAAATTAGACTGATTTGGACTATAAGCTTAGCACTGCTTTATATTCTATGCTCCTGCGAACTGTTTAGTGTTTTCCATTTAACACCTTTTCTTTGAAATCTTTTTTTCCCTTTTTCATGATAATGAACATTTTGCAATTCTGATTTCCTGCTGCTTTTTGCTCCTTTTTTTTCTGGTCAAGAATTTGAGACCAAAACTCTAATTCCCAACAATTTTTCTTTGGTGTGGCAGGTAGAAATTGGTATAAGACAGATGTTTATGGGGTCTTTTAAGGGCCTGACGAATGCCAACATTTGGCATGAGAAGCTGAAATTGAAGGGTTTGCTTTCTTCTTATTTATTCCAAGAACATTTTCCAGTTCATTATAGTCACGTCCTTCAGGCTCTACCACTTCCAGAATACATGGACCCCATTTCAGGTGTTCTAAACATTGCTGCAGATTTGGGGCAGGAAACCTCAAAGTCTGATCTGGGTCCTTGTCTTTATATCTCATATGGAAGTGGTGAGAATCTTTCACAGGCTGATTCTGTGACAAAACTGCGTTATAATTCATATGATGTGGTAAGTGTGGCTCTACTTTGTGATTTTCTTTTTCCTATTCTTTTTCTTGATTGGCACCACACACGCAAGATGCATGCTTCATACACAATTGCTTTCTAAAGCATTTTAGAAAGCATGCAGCATTCTGAGAAGCAAGGATCAGAAATTGTTATGCTTCCAAATATGTAACGAACCATCTCCTTGATTTCTTCCTTATGCTCTGAGCAATATGTGCATGTGACAATGTCCAAGTAATATGTTAGCATGGATTGCTACCTATTTTATAACTTTTTTTCAAAAACAAATCAAAATGTGTGCTTATATATAGTTTCGAAGTAATATCAATTATTGGTCTCGTCATCTAGGTGGGTGAGCCAAGCAAAGACCAAGATTATTGTAATTAGTCTTATTCTGTAATTTCTGTATGCAGTGACTTGCATTCCTTTTTTCTTATATAGCACCTCTTGAATCTTTATTTGTCACAGCTTCCTGCTTACTTGTCCCACAATTTTAGCATATTTTGTAATGGTTTCTGCAAACTTGTTATTCTGTGAAGAGTTTACAAAAAGCACGAATCATTCATTTGTCTTTCTAATTTCAGGTTAATATTTTGGCACATGCTACTGATGTCCCTGTATCTACAAAACAGCTTAATTACATAAGAAAGTTAATGACAAAGCACAAGGACCAGAATAAAGAGAGCGGAGAAGCACCTTTAGATGAGGAAAACATTGAAGTGGAATTGCATGATATGTTCAGAGAAGATATGCAAGTAAACAAGAAAGTTGCTAGAGTATCCTGGTTCTCTGCTGCAAGACATGAAACTCATGCTTCAAATCTGAAAGATAGAGACGTGTTCCATGATGGGGATTCTGGTTCTGATTCTGATTCTGATTCTGATTCTGATTCTCACACTGATACTGATACTGAAGTCTCAAAATTTTTCTTTGGACCTGTTAAAAGTTCAAGGTCATCAGATAATCTTAAGTTTCATGGGAATCACTCGGAGACTTCCAATCATTTCATTTCCGAGTCTTGTGGTGCCCAATGGGATGTCTTTCGTAAACAGGATGTTCCCAAGCTTGTAGAATACCTTAGAAGGCACTCTAATGAGTTCACTCACACATACGGCTTCCAAAAGCATGTAAGTTCTGAATAAGATGTCAGCCTCTATTAGCAGGTCAGAGTGGATTATTTATTAGTCTCTCTCTTGCAGATGGTTCATCCAATACTTGATCAGAATTTCTTTCTTGATGCATATCATAAAATGAGACTGAAGGAGGAGTTCAGTAAGTAAAACTTCTATTTGCCCCTTTTCTTACGATGACAAATTTGAAGTTTTGTTTAAATTTCCACCTTGCCTGATGCTTCCAGAAATTGAACCCTGGAGTTTTGATCAACATATTGGAGAAGCAGTGATTGTTCCTGCTGGATGCCCATACCAAATTAGAAATCTTAAGGTAACAAGTGCAATAATATTGAATTAGTTTTTTAGAAATCTTGTTGTCATTGCCCTGATTTTCTTAGAATCCTTTTATACTCCATTGTTGGCTATTTTTCAAAAAATCTGCTCTATCTAAAGCTCTTTTACCACGGTTTTAAGTATATTTGTCAAAATTTCCTGATGTTTTCTCTCATAAAAAATCTTACCAGTTCTCCAACATTTTTTAAGCTTGCATCGTTACTTGGAATCTGAAGGAGATAGGAAGATAGAGAGTTTGTAACACACTTGATCTTGTCATGTTCAAATTGATTTATTGTCAAATTTTCTGGTTCTGGTTTCAAGATCTGCATTGACTTCTTTGCAATATTGATTACTATTTTTGTTCATTTGACTTGTCATGCGAATTGCAGTCATGCGTCAGCGTGGTTCTGGACTTCCTCTCGCCAGAAAATGTTACTGAATGCATTCAGTTGATGGATGAATTACGACAACTTCCAGAGAACCATAAGGCCAAAGTTGACAGTTTAGAGGTAAATTATACATGAAGGTGTACACATTTCCTCTCCATCCTTGCCCGTGTGATGAATTCTTTACTTTTTTTATGTTCTTTTTTGTTCTTTTTTTGCAAAAACCAGGTGAAGAAAATGGCATTGCACAGTATCAGTAGAGCAGTCAGAAAAATTCATGAGCTTACACGGGCAGAGTAAGCGCTCACATTGAAATGCATGAGTTCTGTTCTTTTTCTTCAATCTTTCTCAGTATGTTGGTCATCAAATAATTTAAGATATCCACGTCGTTTCATGATTGTGTGTTACATTGTGCATGAAATTCATCAAGTTTTAATAGTGAAAATCAGATGCAGTGTCAGTGTATATTTTAAAAACACATCACCTGGATTGGGAAGCATGGCTTGTATATGTTCAGGAGAATGAACTAGAACCTGTTTGTATGAATATCTTTGATGGTTGCTAATTTGTGGAACACTTTTAGAGGGAGATTATATCAAAATCCTTGTGATGGACAAGAATCACGGAATCAAATAAATTTGACGATCCATTCTCAATAAAAAAAAAAGGGGTGTCCATGTTCCTAGTTTTGTCTTAGGCAATTATTATCCATCCCTTTTGCTTATGCTTTCAGATGAACTGCTGATGCGCATCTTACACCCAAGTCTCCCCAGAAATTGAATGAGGCTTTATCCTCTAGATACTTTTTTAACGACACGAATGCCAATCAGGTTTTCCTCATGTTTGTAAGCATGATACTAACACATACTGAACTATATGTTATGCTTCAAATGGATATTAAGAACTTTATTTAGCATGTGTCAGCAAGATTCTTCTGTCCAGGCAATTTATATGTGCTTCTTAATTTAGGACCAGCATGGACCTTAATGGCTAACTGCAAGGACTGAAAACGGAAAGATAATTCATAGAAGGGAAGAACCTGACGTGGAGGCATTGAGCTTCTGCTGCTGTTACAAAATGAATCGTGCAGGGTACTGGTCTCTGCTGCGACCACTTTTTTTTTTTTTCTTTGCATGCAGAAATTTTGATAGGTCTCCTCCCCTCAATGATTAAAAGGCTAATTTTCGCAGATCTCTCATTCATGGTGAAAAACACCTACTTTTTGTTATCAAAAATTTGCATTGGTTTCCTCATTTACTGCAACAACTTGTACATGGGTTCATTAAGGTTAGCATTTTCTCCCCTTGCTGCAACAGCACGTATATATGATCGATCTGTTCGACTGTATATAATGACTAATCAGTTTGGTTGTAATAATGATTGATTCTTTAGTTCTTTTCTTATATATATACAACCTTGTGATAGTTTCTTCATGCTGCAGTCTGATGCTAGACAAATTGCATGAAAAAAGCTCTTGATATTCTTGCAAAAATTGTCGTTGATTGGAGTAACAATGCTTAGTTTTGAAAGGCCTCTTATCCTTGATGTTCCTTGCCTCTATAAAGAATGGTTTGGGGTTTCAGCAACGGATTGTTTGAGATTCAATCACGAATCTAAGAGACCCACTACGTCCAAGAACAGAAAGTGGTGGCATACTCCATCCTCGTAAGCATATCCCCCCTTCAAAGAGAAGAGTCCAGTTTTTCTGAAGGGAGTTCAGTTCAAAAAAGAGTTGTAAAGCAGAATAGCAAACCCGCTGTGGCAAGGGAACCAGCGAAATGCATGAAATCTTCAAAATACTCTCACATGCTAAATTAAAATTAAAACAAAAACTAAAAGAAATTAGCCCACTTAAGACACATTGTGAATTTGAATAAGACACATTGTGAATTGGAATAATGAAATGGGTATTTGCCCCTCCCATCAAAACTCAGTACATGGGAGTATAACATTCTTTTCATAAAGGTTTATTTATTAGTATAAAATAGATTCGGGTAGATTTGGGTCAAAATAGTTTTTTCATAATTTTTTATAATTTTTAAACTCTGTAAAATAACTAATTTATTTTTAAAAACTAAAGATTATAAAACTTATGTTTAGAGGTTTTTTCTATCTTTTCACTTTTTTAAGCAAGGTAAAATAATTGAATTACTTTTAAAAGAAAAAGAAAAAATAAGCTTGTTTCCAAGGGTTTTTTATATTTTTTTCTCTTGATTGTTTTTGTTATAATTAAGTTTAGTTCAGGATAATTTGATATTTTAATAAATATAAAATATTTAATAATAATAATAATAATCGTCTTTTCCTCTAGCCTTCAAGTGCTATCTTTCTCGATGGCATTACAGATAGCGCACTAAGATCTTTCAGGCGGTAGGTCACATACGGAGGGAGGCGGTGGGTCACATATTGGAGGGATGATTGTCAATGTGGATCTGTGGATTATTTTTCTTCTCTCCCCTCTCTTCTCTCTCTTGGCCTCGGGTTTTATGTCAATCCTTTCAAAAATTAAATATATCATGTCAATTTATATGTGTCAATTTTGATCTTAATTATTTTGATTACTATTTGTTTTGCTTTTAATGCTTTTTGTAGTTAATTTTGTTTTTCAATTTTCTCTCTCATCATTTGATTTCATTTTATTTTTATATCTAATTTGGTCCTTATTTTTTTATTGCTATTTTTTTTTTATCATTTTTCATGATTTTTTTCAATTTTATCTCGTTATTTTATTTCATTTAATTTGTATATCAGATTTTTAATTTGTATAACAGATTTTTAATTTGTATAACAGATTTTATCATTATTTTTATGATTGCTATTTGTTTTATTTTGTAATCCTTTTCTTGATTGATTTTTTTATCTCATCCCTCAATATTTTGATTATTGAAAATCTTGCTTTGTTATTTTTTCATGGTTGTCTTTTATAGAGTAATCTGGTCTCATGACCCAGGTCACAAGTTTCAAAAATTAGCCCGATTTGACTTTGGTTTTGTTTTAGGTTTTTTTAAAATTGATTTTTTTTTAATTTTACCGTTTAATATTAGGTTATTGGATCTTAATTTCATGATTTATTTTTTGCTTTTTTTTCTATGAAATTATTAAAGTCTCATAACCTGGATCATAGATTGATCGAGTTAACCCAGGTTGATTTTAGTATTTTTTTTTATTTTTTTATTGATTTTTTCAATTTCTCTTTCCATATTTAATTTACGACCAGGCCAAGAATTTAGCAAACTAACTCGAGCTAGTTTTTTTTTTGTTTTTTATTAAAATTATTTTATTTTTTTTCAGTTCATCTTTCCACCTTGATTCATTGGTAATTAAATTTCAAAATTTACCTTGTACCTTTATATTTTTTATGAGATTATCATATTCTCATTTAATTTTTTTTATTATCAAATAAAATAATTAAGACATTTTAAAAATATTTAAAATATATATTTCCATAGTATTAGTAAGGGTTTATGTTTTTACGATTAATTTTTATTTTTAAGTTGTTGTCATTGGCTTTTCACATATTCTTTTTATTAAATTAATGACACGTGTCCTCCGTGTCCTAGATTTTTCTTACTCTTTCAAGACACTATCATCACCTAAATAGGAAAGTCATCACCTATATATTAAACTTTCCTCCAGACAGGGAA
>Ga0307514_10005077_pt1 | contig 11890 bp, 2 predicted proteins | sample 16_EM_MG_FD_203088 | JGI IMG/M metagenome (GOLD analysis project Ga0307514, IMG submission 203088) | Populus trichocarpa ectomycorrhiza microbial communities from riparian zone in the Pacific Northwest, United States - 16_EM | ecosystem: Host-associated > Plants > Roots > Unclassified | place...
AACGGCGGCGTGATCAGCACCGACTGCCTGGCCAATGGCGGTTTGGCCAGCGGCATCGGCGCCTCGTCCGCCGCTTCGTCCAACCTGGTGTTGGCGAATGGCGGGCTACTGCAATACACCGGCGCCAGCGTCACGATCGATCGCGGTATCAATCTGAGCGGCGGTTGGGGCTATATCGACGTGAGCAGTGCCGCCACGACGCTGGGCTTCAATGGAGCAGTGGTGGGTGGAGGCGGCCTCGTCAAACGTGCCGGGGGTACGTTGGTCCTGTCCGGAACCAATACTTATACCGGCGGTACGACCGTCCAGGGAGGGATTTTGCGCGCCAGCTCGACCACCGCCTTTGGCACGGGCGGTGTGACCTTTTTGAACGTCGCCGGCGCAACCCTTGATCTCGCCGACAACAACAACTCGGTCCTGAATCTCGAAGGGGGCGGCGCGCTCGGCGGCAACATCACCCTGGGCTCGGCCACGCTGACGATCACCAACGGCAGCAACCTGACCTACGCCGGAGCCATCAGCGGTACGGGCGGCTTGCGCAAGAGCGGCGGTCCGGGGGCGGCCCAGGTCCTGTCGGGCTGCGCCAGCAGCTACACGGGATCGACCGTGGTCAATTCCGGCATCCTCGCCGTGACTTGCCTTGCAAACGGCAGCAGCAACAGTTCCATCGGCGCCTCGGGCGCGGCCGCGAGCAATCTGGTATTGAATGGCGGCACCTTGCAGTACAACGGTGCCGCGACCAGCACCGACCGGCTGTTCACGCTGGGCGCCACAGGCGGGCTCTCCGCTTCGGGCAGCGGTCCGGTCAGCTTTACGAACACCGGCGCCATCGCATTTGTCAGCCCCAATACCGCCAGCCTGTTGACACTGACAGGCGTCAACACCGGCAACAACAGCCTGGCCGCGCAGCTCACCAACAACGGCACCGGCACCACCGCGCTGACCAAGACCGGCACCGGCACCTGGATCCTCAACAATCCGAACAGCACCTATACCGGGATCACCACCATCAGCGGCGGCGTGCTCGGCGTGGACAAGCTCAGCGATGGCGGCGCGGCCAGCAGCATCGGCCAGTCGTCCAGCGCGGCAACCAATCTGGTGATCGGGAGCGGATCGACCCTGCGCTATACCGGCACGGGCGACACCACCAATCGCCTGTTTACGCTGTCCACCGGCGTCAGCATCATCGAGTCTTCGGGTACCGGCGCTGTGGTGTTCAGCAACACCGGATCGGCTGCCTACACCGGCAGCGGCGCCCGCACCCTGGCGCTAGGCGGCACCAACACCAGCGCCAACACGATGGGCGGCACCATCATCGACGGCCCCGGCGGGCCCACCACGCTGGCCAAGAACGACGGCGGCAACTGGATCCTGACGGGCAACAACACCTTCACGGGCAACACCGTCATCAACGACGGCAACCTGACGATCGGCAATGGCGGCACCAGCGGCAATGCCGGCGCGGGCAATGTGCTCGTCGTCAATTCGACCTCGACGCTGTCGCTGAACCGAAGCGACACCTTCAACTTCAACGGCACCATCACAGGTAACGGCAATCTGGCGCAGATCGGCACCGGTACCACCGTGCTCACGGCCGCGGGCAATGCGGTCGGCGGCACCACCTCGATCAGCGCCGGCACGCTGCAGGTGAATGGCGCCCTGGCCACGGCGGGCATCTCGATGACCGGCACGTCCGCCCTGACGGTGAACGGCACGGTTCAGGCGGCCGGCGGAACGGTCTCGGCGATCACCGGCGATGCCGGCGCCAGCACCCTCAACGTCAACGCCGGCGGCACCTTGCGCGCCAGCGGCGACCTGGGTGCCGGCACCGACACGCTCAACCTGAACGGCGCCCTAGCCACTGCCGCCGGCACGCTCAATCTGGGCACCGGCAACGACACGCTCGCGCTCAATGACGGCGGCACGATCGCCGGCGTCGTCAACGGCGGCACCGGCACCGAAAGCGGCGCCGGCGACACGCTGCAGGTGAACAACACCGCCATCCGCACGCTCGACGGCACCAGCACCGCCGGCTTCGAAAGACTGATCAAGCAGGGGGCCGGCACGCTGACGCTCACCGGCACGCAAGCCTATGCCACGGGCACCACGGTCCAGGCAGGCACGCTGCTGGTCAACGGCAACCAGACCGGCACGGGCGGACCCACCGCGATACAGAGCGGGGCCACGCTGGGCGGCACGGGCACCGTTGCCGGCGACGTGAGCATCGCAAGCGGCGCCACATTGAGTCCGGGGAATACCGGCGCGGTGGGCGCATTGACCGTCAACGGCAATCTGACCCTGAACGACGGCGCGGCGCTCAACTACCAGTTCGGGCAGGCCAATGTGCCGGGTGGGCCGCTCAACGATCTGACCACGGTGACTGGCAACCTGACGCTGGACGGCCTGCTCAACGTCAACCCGACGTCCGGCGGCAGCTTCACGCCGGGCGTGTACCGCGTCATCAACTACGGCGGCGCCCTGACCAACAATGGTCTGACGATCGGCAGTGCGCCGGCAGGCAGCTACGCCGTGCAGACCTCGGTCGCCAACCAGGTGAACCTGCTCAACAGCACCGGTGTCACTCTCAACTTCTGGGATGGCCCCGGCAACCAGAACGACGGCACCATCCAGGGCGGCAGCGGCCTGTGGCAAAACGCCGCCGGCAGCGACAGCTGGACCGATCAGACGGCCGCGATCAACGGGACCTTTGCCGATGGCGCCTTCGCCATCTTCGGTGGCACGGCGGGCACCGTCACCGTCGACAACAGCCTCGGTGCGGTCCGCGCGTCGGGCATGCAGTTCACGGTGGATGGCTACACCCTCAACGGCGGCCCCCTCACGCTGAACGGCGGGCCTTCGATCATTCGCGTGGGCGACGGCACCGGTGCTGGCGCCGGCATGACAGCCACCATCGGCGCCGCGCTGGTCGGCGCGGGCGGGTTGCAGAAATCCGACCTCGGCACGCTGGTGCTCAGTGGCACGAACACCTACACCGGCGGCACGACCGTCGACGCCGGCGTGCTGCAAGTATCCAGCGATGCCAACCTGGGCGACGCCAGCGGCGGGCTCACGCTCAGTGGCGGAGCGCTGCGCAACACGGCTGCGTTCACGTCCGCGCGTGGCGTCACGCTCGGCACCAACGGCGGCACCTTCGATACGCAGGCGAACCTCACGCTGTCCGGCACGGTCGGCGGCGCGGGCTCGTTGACAAAGACCGGCGGCGACACGCTGACGCTCACCGGCAGCAACACGTATACGGGCGGCACGTCCATCAACGGTGGCACGGTGGCGGTATCCGGCGATGCCAATCTCGGCGATGCGAGCGGCGCACTCTCGCTCGATGGCGGCACGCTGCAGAGCACGGCCGCCTTCACGTCCGCGCGGGCGGTCACGCTGAATGCGGGCGGCGGCACGTTCCAGACCACCGGCGACCTCACGCTGACCGGTGCGGTCGGCGGCTCCGGCGCGCTGACCAAGACCGATGCCGGCACTCTGTTGCTCACGGCGAACAACACCTACGCCGGCGGCACCACGATCTCGGCGGGCACGCTGCAACTGGGCAATGGCGGCACCACGGGTTCCATCGCGGGCAATGTCACGAACAACGGCGCGCTGGTCTTCAACCGGTCGGATACGTACAACTTCGGCGGCACGATCTCCGGCAGCGGCGACGTCACGCAGCAAGGCACCGGCATCACCGTGCTGACCGGCAACAACAACTATGGCGGCAGTACCGCCGTGAATGCCGGCACGCTGATCGTCAATGGCAACCAGTCGGCGGCTGCCGGAGCCACTTCGGTGGCAGCCGGCGCCACGCTGGGCGGCGCCGGCACGATCGGCGGCAACGTGTCGGTGGCCGATGGCGCCACGCTGAGCCCGGGCAACCTCGGCAGCGTGCCGGGCACGCTGACCGTCAACGGAAACCTGGCGCTGGGCAACGCCTCCACGCTGAGCTACAACTTCGGCCAGGCCAACGTGATCGGCGGCGCCTACAACGACCTGACGAGGGTGGCAGGCAACCTCACGCTGGGCGGCACCCTGAATGTCACGACCACGTCGGGCGCTGCGTTCGACCCCGGCATCTACCGCGTCATCAGCTACGGCGGCACGCTGACCAACAACGGTCTTGTCGCCGGCACGATGCCTTCGCCGAGTTTCTACGTGCAGACCTCGGTGAACAACCAGGTGAACCTGGTGAACACAGCCGGGTTGCCGGTGGACTTCTGGGACGGCCCCGGCAGCCAGAACGACGGTGTCATCCAGGGTGGCACCGGCGTCTGGCAAAACGCCACCGGCAACGCCAACTGGACGCTGGGCGACGGCAGCGTCAACGCGCCGTTCCCGGATGGCAGCTTCGCGGTCTTCGCCGCCGCACCGGGAACCGTCACGGTCGACAACAGCCTCGGCGCGGTCAGGAGCAGCGGCATGCAGTTTGCCGTGGATGGCTACACGATCCAGGGCAACCCGATCGCGCTGACCGGCGCGACGAACATCTTGCGCGTGGGCGATGGCACGGCCGACGGTACGGCCATGACCGCGACGATCGGCTCCGCGCTCACGGGCGCGGGCGGTGTGCAGAAGACGGACCTCGGCACGCTGGTGCTGACCGGCGCCAACACCTACGGCGGGGGCACGACCGTCACGGCAGGCACGCTGCAACTGGGCGACGGCGGAGCCGGCGGTTCGATCGTCGGCGACGTGGCGAACAATGGCGCGCTGGTCTTCAACCGCTCGGACAGCACGACGTTCAGCGGCGCCATTTCCGGCAGCGGCAGCGTCACGCAGGCGGGTGCCGGTACCACGGTGCTCACCGGCACCAACGCATACCTCGGCGCCACGACCGTGCAGGCAGGCACCTTGCTCGTCAACGGCGATCAGTCCGGCGCGACCGGGCGCACCACCGTCCAGGGTGGCGCCACCCTGGGGGGCAGAGGCACTGTCGGCGGCGACGTGGCCGTCGCCAACGGCGCCACGCTGAGCCCGGGTGATGCGAGTGCCCCCGGCACGCTGACCGTCAACGGCAGCCTGTCACTGGACAGTGGCGCCACGCTGAACTACCGCTTCGGCCAGGCCGGCACGCTGGGAGGCGCCCTCAACGATCTCACGGTGGTGCACGGCAATCTCGCGCTGGACGGGACGCTCAACGTCAGCATCGCGCCGGGCGGCAGCTCCGGGCCGGGCGTGTATCGCGTGTTCAGCTACGACGGTGCCCTGACCGACAACGGTCTCGCGCTTGGCACGGTTCCCGCGGGCGACCTGTTCGTGCAGACCTCGATCGCGCAGCAGGTGAACCTGGTGAACACCACCGGTCTCACGCTGAACTTCTGGGACGGCCCGAACACCCCGGGCAACGGTGTGATCAACGGCGGCAACGGCACGTGGCGCCTTGCCGACAACGACAGGTGGACCGAAGCCAGCGGCGCGGTGAATGCGCCGTACTCCAACGGTGCATTCGCCATCCTGGCTGGTACGCCCGGCACGGTGACGATCGACAACGGCAACGGCCAGATCGAGGCATCGGGCCTGCAGTTCGCGACCGATGGCTATCGCCTCACGGGGGGCACGCTTGCGCTGACGGGCAGCACGCCGATCATTCGCGTGGGCGATGGCACCGCCGCCGGCGCCGGCATGACGGCCACCATCGATTCGGTGCTGGCCGGCACGGGCGCATTGACCAAAACCGATCTGGGCACGCTGGTGCTGAACGGCAGCAACACATTCACCGGCAGCACGGCGGTGGAAGCCGGCACGCTCGCGGTTAACGGCGTGCTCGGCGGCAGCGTCAACGTGCTCGCGGCAGGCCGCCTGCAGGGCTCGGGCACGGTCGGCAGCCTGGCGGTCGCGGGCACCATCGCCCCGGGCAACTCGATCGGCACGCTGACGGTCAACGGCAACTTCACGCAAGCCGCCGGCTCGACCTACGAGGTCGAAGTCGATCCGGCATCCAATGCCTCGGACCTCATCCATGCCGGCGGCGCCGCCAGCATCACAGGTGGCGCGAAGCTCAACGTCGTGCGCATCAGTAGCAGCGACTTCGTGGTGGGCAACCGGTACACCGTTCTGAAGGCCGATGGCGGCGTGACCGGCACCTACAGCCTGGGCGGCGACACCCGCACCGCATTCGTGCAGCTGCGCGACACCTATGACGCCAACAACGTCTACCTGAGTGCCGAGAAGGTGCGCAGCTTCACGGAGGTGGCAGGCACGCCCAACCAGGCGGCCGTGGCCACGGCGCTGGACAGCCTGCCCCAGAGCAACGCGCTTGCCAATGCCGTGGCGTTCCTGCCCAGCGACTTCGCTGCGCGCGACGCACTGAACCAGCTGTCGATGGACCTCCATGCCTCCAACAAGAGCGCGATGCTGGAAGACAGCCGCTTCGTGCGCGAGGCGGCCATCGACCGCCTGCGCACCGCCAGCTGCGCGCCGGGCAGCGCGCCGCAGCAGCAGCCAGCGCAGCCGACGCAAGAGGGCAGGGAACGGGACGGCTGCACACCTGCAGACAATCAGGCGCGCACCGCCTGGGGCCAGGTCTTCGGCTCCTGGGGCCAAGTCGACGGCGACGGAAACGCGGTCAAGCTCAAGCGCGACATCGGCGGCTTCGTCGTCGGTGCCGACACGGGCGTAGGCGGTGGCTGGCGCGTGGGCGCCTTCGGCGGCTACAGCCGCACCAGCGCCAGCACCGACGCGCGCAGCAGCAGCGCCAAGACCGACAGCCACCACCTGGGCCTCTACGGCGCCACGCAGTGGGGCGCCACCTCGGTGCGCCTGGGTGCCAGCCAGAGCTGGAACAAGACCGAGACCAGCCACTCGGTCCGCTTCGCAGGCTTCGCCGACAGCCTCTCGGCAGACTACGACAGCACCACCACGCAGCTCTTCGGCGAAGCGGGCCACCGCATCGACGCGGAAGGCGTGGCGCTGGAGCCCTTCGCGCGCCTGGCCTACGTGCGGCTGCGCAGCGATGCCTTCCTCGAGCGCGGCGGGCTGGCCGCGCTCTATGGCGAGGGCGGCAGCGCCGATGCCACCTTCACGACGCTGGGCCTGCGCGCCAGCACCCAGCTCGGCACCACCACGCGACTGCGCGGCATGCTCGGCTGGCGCCATGCCTTCGGCGACACGACGCCCACCAGCACGCATGCCTTCGCGGGCAGCATCCCGTTCACGCTCGCAGGCGTGCCACTGGTGAAGAACGTCGCGGTGGTGGAGGCGGGCGTGGACATGCAGCTGCGCCCGAACCTGACGCTGGGGGCCTCCTACTCGGGGCAGTTCGGCAACGGGCTCAAGGACCATGGCTTCAAGGCAAGCCTGAACTGGAAGTTCTGACGGCCTGAGGTTCCTCCGCCTCCGGAAATCATGCGGGGAGTGGACCAAGCTCAACGCACTCGATGACCGGGGTGCCGAGCGCGTCGCCGCGCCAGATGGCGGATTCGACGGCGTGCGGCAGCGCGAGGGGCGGGCGCCGCGAGGTGCTCCGAGTGAATTTGGTGCCGCGGCGGTTCGGGTTGAAACCCCTGGCAGATCGTTCCCATCTCGGAGTACCCTTCGCCTGCCATGCAGCTTTGGCACGCGTGCTTACATTTTGGACTTGCAAATCCGAAATCGTCGTTGCGTGGAGGAGCAGGCAATTGCTGCCGCACAGGGCGCCGCCCGATCAGTGAACGAAGAACAAGTGGGAAAAACCATGAACAAGATCTTCCGAAGCCTTTGGAGTCCAACCGTCGGCACCTGGGTGGCCGCGCCGGAAATCGCGCGCGGCCATGGGCGCTCTTCTTCCAGCGGGGGCGGCGTGCGCGCGGTTGCGGCTGCGGCGGCCCTGCTTGTCTGTGCCGCGCCGGTGCTCGCGGCCGGCGGCGCGGGCGGCCAGCCTGTCGGCGATACGACGCTGAATGCGGGCGCCGGCGGCAGCGACGGCACAGGGGGCAGCGGCGGGCTCAACGACACCTCGGTCAACGCGTTCGGCGGCGCTGGCGGATCGTCGACGCCGGGCGGCGTGACCGCGGGAGCCAACGCCAACATCGGCGGCTTCGGCGGTGCGACGCCGGGCACCGGCGGCGCGGCTGGCGCCGCCAGCACGCCCACCGGCCCTGGTGCGTTCCAGGGTGACGCCGGTGGCGCGGGCCAGGCCCAGACCGGCGGCCCGGGCGCCGGCGACGGCTACGGCGGTGGTGGCGGCGGCGGCTTCCAGGGCGCATCGATCGCCAACAACGTCACCAACTCGCCCGACAGCTACACCGGCGGCAGCGGTGGCGCGGGCGGCAACGGCTATTGGGCGGCCGGCGGCGGCGGTGCCGGCGGCTACGGCGCGATCCTCAACGGCCCGCTCGGCAACTACACGGCCACGGGGTCTTCAACTGGCGGCGCGGGCGGCAAGGGTGGCGACGCCTTCTCGCAGGCCGGCGGCGGGGGCAGCGGGGGCGGCGGGTTCTACCTCAACGCGACCAGCCCGGGGCTCAGCTTCACCAACACCGGCACCCTCGCGGGCGGGGCGGGCGGCGTCGGTGGGGCCGAGCTGCCAGGGGCCCGCACCAACGCCTCGGGCGGCGGTGGCGGCGCAGGGGGCATCGGCGCGACGCTGGCCGGCGTTGCCGACACCGTCAGCAACACCGGCTCGATCGTGGGCGGCGCCGGGGGCGCTGGCGGCGCGGCCGGCGGCGGCGCGGGCGGCACCGGTTCACCGGGCGGCGGCGGCGACGGTGGGGCCGGCCTCGCATCGACCGGCGCGGGCGCGACCCTCACCAACACCGGCGCCATCACCGGCGGGGCGGGCGGTGCCGGCGGGACCAACAGCAACGGTGGCGCGAGCGGCGCCAACGGCGCGGGCGGCGCCGGCGTGACGGGTGCCAACCTCGCGCTGACCAACGGCGGAACGATCTCCGGCGGGCTGGGCGGCGACGGTGTCACCCGCGCCCCGGCGGTCGCGTTCACCGGCGGCGCCAACAGCCTCACGCTGAACACCGGCTCGTCGATGTCGGGCGCCATTGCCATCGGCACGAGTGCCACCGCCAGCGTGATCGCCGGCGCCGACGGCCTTGGCGTCAACAACGCCCTGCTGCTGGGCGGCACGGGCACCATCGACACCAATGGGCATGACCTGGCCTGGTCGGGCCCGATCTCCGGCGCCAGCAATCTCGTGAAAGCCGGCGCGGGCGTGCTGACGCTGAGCGGCGCCGACACCCATGCGGGCGGCACCAACGTGGCGGCGGGTACCCTGCGCGCCGGCGCTGCCAACGTCCTCAGCGCTGCCAGCGCCTTCACTGTGGCTTCGGGCGCGACGCTCGACCTGGCCGGCAACAGCCAGGCCATCGCGTCGATGGCCAACAGCGGCACCGTGTCGCTGGTGGGCACGGTGCCCGGCACCACGCTGACCGTCAACGGTCCCTGGGTGGGCAACGGCGGCACGCTGCGCCTGGGCACCGCGCTGGGCGGCAGCGCCAGCGCGAGCGACCGGCTCATTCTGAGCGGCGCCACCGCCGTCGCCAGCGGCACGACCAACGTGCAGATCACCAACCTGGGCGGCCTGGGCGCGCTCACCACGGGCAACGGCATCGAGGTGATCAGCGCCATCAACGGCGCGACCACCACCGCGCAGACCACCCGAAGCGCGTTCAGCCTGGCCGGCGCCCATGTCGACGCGGGCGCCTACGAGTACCGGCTGTACGCCGCCGACGCCAGCGGCGCGGGCGAGAACTGGTACCTGCGCTCGACCGCCGCGGCCGTTCCTCCGGCCGTCCCGCCAGCCGTTCCGCCGGCCGGTGGCGGCACCGGCGGCGTGCTCGTTCCCACCTATCGCGCCGAAGTGCCGCTGTACGCGGCGCTGCCAGAGCAGTTGCGCCAGTCCAGCCTGGCGATGCTCGGCAACATGCACCAGCGCACGGGCGACGACTTTGCGGCCGGCGTCAACAACACTTCTACGCCGGCGCAAGGCTATCGCCAGGCCTGGGGCCGCATCATCAGTACCGACCGCACCATCTCGCAGGGCGGCACAGTGAGCCCCACCAGCAAGGGCCGCCTCACAGGCTTCCAGGCCGGCACCGACCTGTGGGCCGACCCCAACTGGCGCGCGGGCCTGTACGTTGGTGAGCTCGAGGGCGACATGCGCGTGAACGGCTTCGCCAGCGGCCTGCCGAACCTCGCGGTGGGCACCAACAACCTGAAGAGCCAGTACCTGGGCGCCTATGCCACCTGGAAGAACGACGGCGGCCTGTACGTCGACGGCGTGCTGCAGGCCGGCCGCCACCGCGACACGGCATCGCCCACGCTGGGCATCTCCAGCCGCGGCAAGGGCAACAGCCTGCTGGCGTCCATCGAGGTGGGCCAGTCGTTCGCCATTGCGGAGCACTGGACCGTCGAGCCGCAGGTGCAACTGGTGCACCAGCGGGTGAGTCTGGATGACGTGGGCATCCCCGGCGCCCTCGTGCAGCAGGACAGCCACAACGGCTGGCTGGCACGCGCCGGCGTGCGCGTGAAGGGCGAGATCGCCACCGGCGTCGGGCTGCTGCAGCCCTATGTGCGGGTCAACGTCTACCGCAGCAGCAGCGGTACCGACGTCACTCGCTTCATCGGCCCAGCCGGTTTCACGGACATCGCCACGCGCACCGGCGGCACCAGCACCGAGCTGGCAGGAGGGGCCACGCTGCAGCTGGCCGAGAACATGAGCGTGTATGCGGAGCTGGGCAAGCTGTGGGGCTCTGGCGGCGACGCACGCATCAAGAGCGGGGTCAATGCGAGCGTGGGGGTGAAGATGCGCTGGTGATCTCGCGAGGGTGGCAGGACGGCGCGCAAGGGCGAAGCACTCGCCCAGCTCGACCAGCACCTCGAGCGCGGCGATGCATTGATCGCGCGTGCCCAAAGTGCCGGAGCGGATGTCAAGACACAGCTGCGCACTGAACGTCTGCCTCGTCATGGATGACCTACCCCCTGCGAGCCAGCTGGTGACCTTGGCCTGGGTGATGGCCACGCGCTTGTTCGCCGTCTTGGCGAGCCAATCGCGGGCGACCTTCTCGAAGGTGTTCGCGGCGGCGTCGGCCTTGCGCTCCTTGTCCTCTCGCTTGGCGGCGACGGGATCGATGCCGTCGGCCAGCCGGATCCTGGCCTCGTCGCGCCGAGCGCGAGCCTTGGCAAGGGTGACATCGGGGTAGACCCCGAGAGCCAGGGTCTTCTGCCGTCCAGCGAAACGATAGCTCAGCCGCCAGTACTTTCCGGTAGCGGTGACGTGCAGGTACAGGCCGCGCCCGTCCGCGTACTTCTCCCCGCTCATCGCGCCCAGGGGCTTGAGTTGCCGCACGCGGGTGTCGTTGAGTTCCATCGCCGCCTTACTGTTGGTATCTGGCTTTCGAGCTTCTGGAGATACCAACAAAAATGTTGGTATTTCTCTGCGATGACCTGCTACGCCGTGCGACGGCCTGAGGCAAAGAAAAACCCGCTACGCTGGGGAAACGTGCGGGTTTTGATGCTGGGTGAGACAGGGTGATTCGGTCTCTTGGTGCCTTCGACAGGAATCGAACCTGTATCTGAGTCTTAGGAGGACCCCGTTCTATCCATTGAACTACGAAGACGGAGGGCGGCCCGGACTTTACCAGTTCGGAGTGCCGCCGCGCAGCCTGCTGTTGCTGTTGCTGCTGCTCAGCGCAGGCCGATGCGCGAGGCGTGCCAGCGCAGCACGTCGGCGCGCAGCGGGTCGGAGGCCTCGATGCGGTTGGCGCGCAGCTGCAGCGCGCGCATCTGTTCGACTTCGTCGATCACCTTGCCCGGACGCAGCAGGGCCTGAACGAGCACGCTGGCCTCTTCGGCAAGCGCCTTGAGCGCGCCAGCCAAGCCACCGGATGCGCTCGTGCCGGACGATCGGTCAAGGGTAGACATACGGAAACTCCTGGGATGGGGTTGATCGGGAAAT
>Ga0307514_10005078_pt1 | contig 11890 bp, 8 predicted proteins | sample 16_EM_MG_FD_203088 | JGI IMG/M metagenome (GOLD analysis project Ga0307514, IMG submission 203088) | Populus trichocarpa ectomycorrhiza microbial communities from riparian zone in the Pacific Northwest, United States - 16_EM | ecosystem: Host-associated > Plants > Roots > Unclassified | place...
AACAGCTGCGAGCCCTGATCCGCGAAACCCTGCGCTCCTCGGCGCATACAGAGGGGAGGGCAAACCACACGGGCCTTTGCTTCGCTCGGCCACCAAGCCACCGCAGGCGCGCAGCGCCTGCGGTGGCTGGGCTGTTGGTATTGAGTTGGGCTGTTGGTATTGGGGCCGAGCGAAGCGATGGCCCTTCGGCTCCCACCCCTTCTGTATGCGCCGAGGAGCGCAGATGGAGGCGGGATCTGCTGCAACAACCCTCCACAGAAAGAAAGGCAGCCTCACTGGGAGGATTGGAGGGAGGAGTGAGTCACGGTTGCCGGCCCAAATCGTAGCAGCCAAGCCACGGCCGATTCGCGTCGATGACAACTTAATGACTCATGCTCTGGCTTTGGCGTGTGCAGTAAGTCGCGCTTCGCGGCTCAATCTGCGCGCTCTCAGATTCCTTGACATTCCTTGCAGCCACTCGATCCCAGAATCCGGGCTTGCCGACGGGTTGTCGGCATTCAACATGCCGTCTTGATGCGCGTGTTGCCGCTGTCACGGGAACGATCAGGGAAGAGGAATGAGGGAGCGATGAATAAAAAATTCAATCGGGTAATTTGGAGTGCGGCGCGCGCAATGCGGGTTGTCGTTCACGAGGCGGAGGCCACCACGGGCAAGGGCTCATCCAAGGCCACCTCGATCACCAAAGGCGCGCTCGCTGGCGCGCTGTAGCGTTCGCTCCCATGTTCATGGGTGCCGCGCTCGCGGGCCTGCTGACGGCGCCTCATGCGCAGGCCCAGATCGTCACCAACCCGGCAGCGCCTAATGGCATGCGCCTAACGATCCTGGTTCAATGGCGCGGGCCTCGATCTGAGCCGCGGCAACATGGGCGGCGGTGCCGTCTGCAGCACCACGATCAAGGGGCTCGATCGGGCTTTGAAACGAGGATCAAAGCGCTGAGATCCGCTGGCGGGTGGCTTCGTAGGCTGGCCGGGTCTACTTCAAAAATCCAGAAGGTGGCGCATACCAAGGGTGCAGTACCCGCGACCACGAGTAAATCAGATTGGGAGAGTTTCTGAAATGGCGAACGACTTTTACGAGTGCATTGGTGTCGGCTGCGGGCCGTCGAATCTCAGCATCGCTGCGCTGCTGCATGGCCATCCCCAGGTCCGCAACATCTTCTTCGATCTGAAACCCGCCTTCTCATGGCACGACGGGATGATGCTGCCTGACACAAGTCTGCAGGTCTCGATGTTCAAGGATCTGGTGACACTTGCCGATCCAACCAACCAGTTTTCTTTTGTCTCATACCTTCACCAGCAAGGGCGTTTGCTTCAGTTCCTAAATGCGCGCTTCGAGCAGATCTTGCGCCTTGAGTTCGCCGACTATCTGAAGTGGGTCGCGCACTCCAACGAAAATGCTTGTTTCGGCGAACGCGTGGAGCGCGTCGATTTCGACGGCGGCTACTTCGTTGTCGAGACCTCGCGCCGCCGCGTGCTGGGTAAGAACGTCGTCATTGGCGTGGGCATAGAGCCCTACGTGCCCGAGTTTGCACGCCGGTACCTCGATGGAGACACGCATTTCCACATCCACGAGTTCGCTGGGAGAGCGCGCCGGTTCGGCGGCCGCCGTGTCGTGGTGGCGGGAGGGGGCCAATCGGGCGCCGAAGCAGTGCTTGAACTGCTGCGCCGCACTGGTGATGGCGCGCCGAGCGAGGTATCGTGGCTCTCGCGTCGCGAGAACTTCCATCCCATGGACAACTCGCCCTTCGCCAACGATCTGTTCACGCCCTCCCACTCCAAATACTTCTACGAGCAAGGTCCGACCTTTCGCGCGAGTTTCCTCGAGCGGAACGTGCTCGCGAGCGATGGCATCTCAGAGCACACACTGCGCGACATCTACCAACGCATTTATGCCATGCGCTACATCGAGCATTCGCCGATGCGCGTGCGGCTGATGCCATACCGCAACGCGCAGGAGGTCTGGCGCGCCGAAGGCGCGTGGATGCTCGCAGCGCGGCATCTGAGCAGCGACGCGCAGGAGATGTTGGCGGCCGACGTAGTTGTCTGGGCTACCGGGTTCCGACCTGCCGCACAACCCTTCCTGCAGCCGCTGCACGCGAGACTTAAGCGCGAGGGCGGCGAGATCCGCGTCGACCGCGACTATGCCGCTGTATGGGACGGCCCATCCGACCGGCAGATTTTCGTGCTCAATTCCGCGCGGCGCCAGCGCGGCCTCCCCGACCCGAATCTGAGCCTCACCGCTTGGCGCAGTCAGGTCGTGATCGACAGGATGCTGGACCGTCCGCACCGAGCGGCGCCAAGCGCCGACGCATTCGTCAGTTGGGCGGCACTGGAGTCGAACTGATGGGGCTGGCTGAAGGCGCGATCGTTTGATCGCCGCGGATGATGGCATCTCGCCCCGCCCCGCCCACGCGGGTCATGACATCAAGATCACGTCGATCGTGTATTTCTAAGGACTCAAGGATATGAGCAAATTGTTCAACAAGGACATCATCGTCATCGCCGGCGGATTCTCCAGCGGTCGCCATATCGCGCCGCTCTTCAATGGCCTGGGATACACCTGCGTGCACGTGTGCACCGACGAAGTCAAGGAGCATCCGCTGCTCAAACCAACATTCAATCCGACCGATTACGCCGAGATCCATGTGCTCGCGTCGGAGGACGACGCAGGCGAATTTGTGCGAAAGATGCAGGGTCGACGGGTCAAGGCGGTGATCGCCGGCTGCGAACCATGCGTGCTGTTCGCCGACAAATTGAGCAAAATTCTTGATACGCCGCGCAACGTTGATGCATTGAGTTGGGCGCGCAGAAGCAAGTATCTGATGCACGAAACCCTGAAGAAGAACGGATTGAAATCGGCCAGGCAGTTGCTCAGCGACAACCTGCAGGAGATTTTCGACTTCCACGGCCAGATAGGCGAAAAGATTGTCTTGAAGCCGGAGGCCAGCTCCAATACAGACGGCGTCTTCTATTGCAGCACCAGGTCGCATATCGCAGAGGCCGTGGACCACATCCTAGGCGCGAAGAACTACCTAGGCAGCATCAATACGAAGGTGCTGGTGCAGGAGTACCTGTCCGGCAAGCAGTATCTCGTCAACACCCTGTCGTCTGACGGATATCACTACGTGTGCGACGCCTGGGGCGAGGTGCGTCACAACGACGATGCGCCCTCCAACGATAGCCATGCCGATCTGGTTCGCCCGCAAGACACTCCGTACCGCGCACTTGCCGAATACGCCACCCGCGCGCTCGACGCGCTTGGCATTCGTTACGGCGCTGCACACTTCGAAATGCGCATGACCGACGAGGGGCCTTGCCTCGTTGAAGTGGCGGCACGGATGTCGGGCAACGTCGACTTCTCCGTCCTGCACAGCATCCACAGCCTGACCCAGTTGTCGTTGCTACCTGATGCGATGCTGGACCCGGAAGCTTTTCGCACGCGTGTCAACGGCTCGCGGCCGAGCACGACGTCGGCGAGGAAGGTGTACCTGGCGTCCACGATGGAAGGCGATGTCCTGCGGAACCCGGACTTGAACCTGTTCCTGGACATCAGCAGCGTGAGCAGCCTGTGCTTCAGGGTGACCAAGGACGAGCGTCTATACAAGACCAACCGGGCGCTAGGACGAGCCAGGCCCGGCTACCTCTACATGGTCAGCGATGACGCGGAAGTCATTGCGCGCGATTACGAACTGGTGCGGCGCAACGAGCAGCTGTTGTACGAAACCATGCTTCTCGCTTCGGGCAAGGCGTCGCAATAACGCGCTTCGGCTCCCTTCCGATTTCCAAGTTTCATCCACGCTTATGAAGATCACGAGTGCATTTCCCGAGTCGTTCAACCTCCCTGCGGATGACATCAACCGCCGGGACATGCTCGTCGTCCCCTCTGCGAAGACGAAGCTCCACAACCATCACGACCGTGAGTGCTGGTCGGTCACCGCCGGCGAAGGATTGCTGTCTTCGGGCAACCAGCAGATCACCATCCGCCCCGGTGACTATGTCGAACTCATGCCGTTCGATGCCCACACGGTTGAAAGCCAGGGCAGCGAGGACTTGCGCTTCACGACGCACTGGTACGTGGACTGGAAGGCGGTGCTGTCGGAGGCGAACATGGGCCTGTTGCCTGGCAAGGTGATGATCGAGACCGCATTCCCGACACCCAATGGGCCGCTTCATCTCGGGCACCTCTCCGGCGCGTACTTAATGTCGGACATCTTCAAGCGCTGCTGCGAATTGACGGGGACGGAGTCTTTCTCCTATTGCGGAACCTACGGCCACACGAACCACATCGACAAGACCGCGGCGGCCTGGGGCACGTCCTACGCGGAGCTCGTCGCTCGAAGCGAATGCACCATCCGCGATGATCTGGACCTGTTCCAGGCCCGCTACGACGATTTCCTGCCGCACGTGCCTTCGTCGGCGGTGTTTGAGGCGAGCACGGCGAAATTCGTCAAGGCCCTGCGCGGTTCACCGCACGTTGTCGAGCGGGAGGTGTTGCATCCGTACAGCGAAGCTTGCGGGGCGTTCGTCAGCGAAAGCTACGTCACGGGTCAATGCCCGCACTGCAAAGCCACCACCATCGGCATGGAGTGCGAGAACTGCGGGCTGTACCAGGACGAATGTCGGCTCGTGGAACCTTTCCACTCCGTCACGAAGGAGAAGCTGGTGCATCGGCGCGTGAAGCGGCTGTACCTCCGGCTGGACCGCGACATCCTGGACAAGCTCATGGTACAGATGTACAGCGACATGACGGCCGCAAGCCGCATCTGCTATGCCAGATTGCAGAAGTACCTTGAGAGCGGCGTCCTCCAGGACTTCCCCATCACGTCGCTGCGCGGCCGTGGCGTCGCGGTGTATGGTGACCAGGTGCTGTCGGTGATCATGGAACGCGCGCTGCGCTCGTATCACGGCCTCTCGCAATTCACATCCGCGACGCGGCATATGTTCTTCTGCGGGTTCGACAACCTGTGCGGCTCTGGCATCTTGATGCCGTATGTGCTGAAAATCCTGGGCATTCCCGACGAGCAGTTGCCGGTTGCGGTCATCAACAACTTCTGCCTGCTCGACAATCGCAAATTCTCGACCGGCGCCAACCACGCGATCTGGGCCAACGGGTTTCTTCGGAGGAACCCTTCGGACCTCGTGCGGCTTTACCTGTCGAAGATCCACAACGAAACGGCTGACAGTAATTTCCGCACCGATGAGTTCTTCGATTTCTCCAACCGGTTCTCCGACGCGCTCATCGGCGTCTTCAAGGAAGGACAGGCGCTAGCGTCGCACTACGCTGGCGATCGCATCGAGGCTGGCCCCTGGCTGAAGCAGGACATCATCTTCTACCGCGAGCTGAACGACGCGATGCGCCATTGTATCGACAGCTACACCAGCTACTCACCCAGCCTTGCCGTGCGCCGCATCGACGCGGTGTTGCGGTCCACCGCGGACTACATTGCGCAAAGCGGCTACCACCAGCAGGACAACAACTACCTCAGAACGAGACTGGCGCTGGTGTTATACGCCTATCAATGCTTGGCCTATTGCCTTTACCCCGCGATGCCCACATTGTGCGGACGCATCATGGATTCCCTGGGCGTTGACGGTGAGCATCGCCACCCCCAACGGCACGTCGTTCGAATCGCCGAGCATTTCAAGGTCGAGTCGCTCGTGAACGCACTGAATGACATGAAAGCCAAGGTGCAGCGCTGACATGAAGAAGCGGATCGGACTGATTGGCTGCGGAAATCTCGGATTCCCGCTGGCCCACTACATCGGACGGCTGGGCTTCGACGAGCTACATGTCCACGACCTCGACCGGGAGAAGGCCACCAGGCTCAAGGCTGACTTGGCGAGTGCTTGCCCCTCGCTGCTGGTTAAGGACCACATCGACACGCACGACCTCGACGTGGTCGTTCTCTCGCTCAGCGGGCCGTTGACAACTGCCTTCGTCACTGACCCGCGAAACCACGCGCTTTTCAAGGGCGGCCGAGTCTTCGTCAGCCTGGGTCGGCCAAACTACGACGACGCCACCGCACACCAGACCCTGGATCGCTATCTCGTCGAGAACGGAATCTCCCTCTTGTTCGGTTTCGGGCTGGAGCCGGGTCTCGTCGAAGTCTTGATGCATCATCTGGCGTCGATCCACGGGGGCGCATTGACGAGCCTGAGCGCCGTTTGCGGGGGCGTCCCGCAGCATCCGAATGCTCCGCTGAACTACGACTTGCTGTTCGGAGATCGGTTGCCGGCGCTCAATCGCAGGGCGTTGTTCAACGTGGATGGCAACCTGGGCAGCTGCAAGCGCTTCGACATGAAGGAAACCAGGTTCGTCGAGGGCGTCGGCGTACTCGACGTGTATCACGACGGACTGTCGCCCTACCTCCTATCTTCGCCTCGTATGCAGGCCATTCCGAACGTCAAGCAGCAGACCGCGAGATGGCCTGGATTCATCGACTGCATGCGCATCCTGCTCTCTTTAGGCTTGCTCGATGAACAAGCAATGCCGGGAGGCGACGCCGCACCGAGCGATCTGACACACGCCATCCTCCGGCAAAACGGCAATCTCGTGCGCAATCGGCCGGACATCAGCTTCGTCGAGGTTGCCGCGCAGCTGAAGTCGGGAGAGCATGTCAGTGTGAGCGTCGTGTCTACCTTCGATGAGTGCGCGAAGCTCACCGGCATGGCGCAGCTGACGAGCTTCATGGCGGCGTGGGCGGCGCGGCAGGTTGCGGATCTGGCGGGACCGTGCCCGCTGGGGCTAATCCTGAGCCATGAATTCTTTGACAACGGCAGGACCGGTGCGCTATTGGCGGCGCTCCAGGAACACACGCGCTGCACCGTGAGGGCCTCCTGACGCCCGCCCGGATTGGAACTCACGCGAGGCTAAGGATGGGCGAGGATCGATTTCCGATTCCGCCCTTCGCGGCGTGGATGTGCTTCGTCCTGCATTCGACGGACTGACACACCCTCGTGCTTGCAACGACTATGTGATTTAAAGGAAAGCTATGCCTGCGACAAAGAATGTGTCGCTCTCCCGAGAGGAACGGAGAGTGGTGGTGATCATCACCGTGCTTCTACTGCTGGGGCTGATGGGTACTGACATTCATCTTTCCGCATTGCCGGAAATGATGCACATCATGAATACAAGCCAGCAACTGATGCAGTCCTCCATTTCCGTATTTCTGTTCGGAGTCGGTCTCAGCGCCCTCGTCTACGGGCCTCTAAGCGACAAGTTTGGCAGGAAGCCGGTCATCCTGGCGGGCCTCGTCATTGCCATCGCCGGCAACCTGTGGGGCGCGACGCTTTCGGAGATCACGCCGTTTCTGGCCTCCCGCCTAATCCAGGGCGTCGGCAGCGGCGTTTGCTTAGCGCTCTCGAGAGTCGTGCTGTCAGATATCGTGCAGGGCGAGCGCTTCGCCATCACCAGCTCTTACATCACCTTGTTCACTGGCTTGTCCATCGTACTGGGGCCGGTTGTGGGCAGCTTCATCTTGTCCTGGTTCGGCTGGCGGGCTAACTTCGTCGCCATGGCTCTGATGCTTACAGGCACTCTCGTGGTGTACACGTCGTTCTGCCCGGAAACGAATAAGTACCGCAACAGCGCTATCCGACTGCGGGACGTCATCACCAACTACAAGTCCGTGCTACAGAACGGGACTTTTGTTTCGGCCGCCGTACTGGCCGGCATCGGCATGACCTGCTTCGTGATGTATACCGCGGCCAGTCCCTTCGTGCTACAGCAGCAATTCGGCCTCTCGCCGACACACTATGGCTGGGCGACGGCATTCGTCGGTGCGGGGCTGCTCGTGAGTCGCTCTCTGTTGCCGCGCCTCATTAAGCGCTACGGGATGCCGACGATGATCATCACGGGCCTGATCATTCTGCTGGTCTGCGGCTCATCCTTGCTCATTCTGTCGGAACTGGGCCGGCTGTCGACTTTGTCTTTTCTGCTCAGCGTCTGCGGCGTGTTCTTCAGTTACACCTTCATCGTGCTTTGCGCCTCCGCGATTTCGATGGGCCCGTTCACTGACAAGAGGGGCGCCGCCGGCGCAGTCTATTCGTGCTCGCAGATGGCCCTGGCATTCGCGGTGAACATCGCCGCTTCGTCAATGTCTGGAAATACCGTGGCACTTCTCGGAATTAGCTATATCGTGCTTCCCGCGCTGGGCCTATATCTCTGCCGTAGGATGCAAAACAAATCCGCCTACGCCGCGGCCACCGCCAAATCCTCATGATCGAGTACCGTCACAACTTTCCGCTGGACCCGCGCGAGGTGGCCAGGGTCTTCGAGGCTTCCGGCATCGTTCGCCCCACGGACGACCTCCCACGGATAGCGCGGATGTTCGCCGGCGCAGACCTCGTCATTTCGGCGTGGGATACCGGCAGGCTGATCGGTGTGTGCCGCTCGCTGACTGACTACAGCTACTGCTGCTACCTGTCGGACCTGGCGGTGGATGCTGCGTATCAGCGGCGGGGCGTGGGCAAGCGCCTGATCGACATGGTGCGGGATGTGCTCGGCGACGAGGTGTCGCTGGTCCTGTTATCTGCAGCCGGGGCAATGGACTACTACCCCCGCATCGGTATGACCCGCGCGGACCATGCGTTCATTGTTAAGCGTAGTCGATAGGCGTTGTTGGACGGATACCCGAGGGTGATCATTAGCCTGATTGATAACGCCGAAAGGTGACCTCATGGCGAACGCCACCCTGCACGATGCGCTTGCTGCGTGGCCTCGTGGCGCGCATCGTCCTCGGTGTGCAGGTAGACGCTGGTGGTGCTCAGGTTGGCGTGGCCGAGGTTGCCGCGCACGACCTTGAGGTCGGTCTTTTCGCTCAGATGGCTGCCGGCGGTGTGGCGCAGCCAGTGCGTCGAGGCCTGCTCGATGTGGGACGCCGCCCCTTCGAAGTCCGGCCCGCGCGCGCGAAGCCGTGTGGCCGTTTCGCGCATCACGCCCTTGACCACCTCATGAATCGCGCTGCGTGCCATCGACTTGATCGGCCCGATCAGCGACGCCAGCAGCGGCGCGCCGTCATCTTCGCGCGGCAGCGGGCTCAGCGCGAGCGAGCGGCGGTAGCGCATCAATTCGCCAAGCCACTCGGCCGTGACCGGCACCAGGCGGGTCTTGCCGCCTTTGCCCGTCACCTCCAGTCACCACCGCGAGGGGCCGCCTGCGCTCGAGCGTCGCTGAAAGCACCGCAGGTTGCCCCGTAGCGCAGCGAAGGGGTCGCAGACAGTGAGGCCGCCGCCGGGCGGAATCCCGGCCCCCGAACCCAAAACCGAAAACCCTACCAATCCTCCTTCACAGCAAGCACAACATCCCTCCCCGCAGCAGCCCGCCCCGCCAGCCACGCAGTCACCGTCCCCGCAGCAACCACGGCCACGCAGAGCCCCAGCAACCGCCCCCAGGGCACCAGCAGATCCATCGTCCAGTGAAAGCTCTGCGGATTGACGACCTTCACCAGCACCACCGACACCGCCAGCCCGAGCAGGAGCCCCGCCACGGCGCCGATGGCGGTCCATGCCGCGCCTTCGCCCGCCACCACCACCAGCACCTGCCGCCGCGTGAACCCCAGGTGCGCGAGCAGCCCGAACTCCTTGCGCCGGGCCAGCACCTGCGCGCTGAAGCTCGCCGCAATGCCGAACAGGCCGATGGCAATGGCCACGGCCTGCAGCCAGTAGGTCACGGCAAAGCTGCGGTCGAAGATGCGCAGCGAGGTGGCGCGGATCTGCCCGACCGACGAGATCTCGATGTTCGTCGAATCGGACCTATCGCGCCGCGCCGCCTGTTCGCGCACCGCGGCCTGCACCGCGCCCTCGGACGCACCGGGCGCGAGCCACAGCGACACGTCGCTCACGTTGCGCTCGCCCGTCAGGCGCTCGAAGTCACGCGCGTCCATCGTGATGGCGCCGAACTGCCGCGCATAGTCGCGCCACACGCCCGCGACGAAGAACGCAGCCGGAGCAGACCCCGCGGTGGCCAATGCCGGCGAAAGCGGCGCGAAGAGCGAACCCGGCTTGGCGCCATACAGTTCGACCATCGGTTCGCTCACGTAGATGCCGACCTGGCCAGCAGGCACCGGCAGCGCAGGCCCCACCAGCGGCAGCGCCTGTGACGCGCCGCCTTCGAGGCTTCGCGCGATCAGCGTGACTGCAGGCTGCGCGGGGTCGAGCTGCAGCGATCGGGTTCGCAGCGTGCCGATGCGCTCCACGCCAGGCAGCCGTGCCAGCGCCTGCACGAAAGCCGGCGCAAAGGTGGCCGTGTCGCTGCTGCTCTGTGTGCCCGAATTGCCGGAACGGCCGCTCGACGTGGCGCGAACATAGAGATCGGCCGGCAGCACCACGTCGAGCCAATGCGTGACCGAATCGCGAAAGCTCGCCACCATCACGGTGAGCGCCACCGCGAGGCTCAGGCTCGCGACCACGCCGCTGACCGCCACGGCCGCGGTGCCGCGCATGCGCCGTGCGCGCTCGATGGCCAGCATCGGCAGCACGCGCTGCGCGAACACAGGCGCGACGCGGTCGTACAGCAGCGCAATCAGCCAGGGCAATGCGGTGATGCCGCCCACCAGCAGGCAGCCCACCGAGAGATACGCCGCAATTGGAATGCCGCCGACAGCCGGCATGTTGGCCAGCGCCGCGCTTGCGGCGATGAGGCCCAGCGCCAGCCAGTGGCTGTGGCTCTGCACGGGCGCGGCACCCAGGCCCTTGAGGGTCTGTGCCTCGGGCAGCGCCTGCGCCGCGCGCGCGGGCCACCAGCCGCCCACCAGCGCCGCAAGCACGCCGAGCCCGCCATACAGCAGCGCCGAGCCGCTGCTCCAGTGCAGCGTGGGCGCCACGCCCTCGAAGTACCCGCCGCCCAGGTCGCCGCCGAGCACGCGCAATGCGAAGGCCGCGAGTGCGGTGCCCAGCGCGAGGCCGGCGCCGCTTCCGATCAGGCCCAGCACCAGCGATTCGATCAGCACCAGGCGCAATCGCTCGCGCGGCGTCAGGCCCAGCACGCCGAGCAGCGCGAACTGCTGCGCGCGCTTGGCAACGCTGAGCGCCAGCACCGAGAACACCAGGAAAGCGCCGGTGAAAAGCGCCACCAGCGCCAGCACCGTCAGGTTGACCCGATAGGCGCGCGAGAGATTGCTCACGCGCTCGGCCGCATCGCCCGGTTCGGCGAACTGCAGGCCGGCAGGCCAGCCCGGCGACCGTTGCAGCGATGCGATGAAGGTCGCCCGGTCGGTGCCGGGAGCGAGCCTCAGGTCGACGCGGCTGAGCTGGCCGAGCTTGTCGAACAGGTCTTGCGCAGCCGCGATGTCCAGCACCGCCAGTGCTGCGCCGCCGGCGGCGACGTGGCCCGCCACCTCGAGCCGCTGCCAGGCGCCGCCGCCACTGCGCAGCTGCACCGTCTCCACGCGGCCTTCCGCCGATTCGGCCGCTTCGGCCGGGAACCCGAGCACGCTGCGCGCCGCGGCGTTGAGAAACACATGGCCCGGCGCCAGCATCGCGAAGCGCGCGGCGTTGCTGCCGGGCTGCGGCATCAGCGCTGGCGCGATGGTGGGCAGCGCCAGCGCATCGATGCCGATCACGCGCAGCGGCAGCTGGCGTTCGCCGGCCAGCGCGAGCCCTTGGAATTCGAGCACCGGGCTCGCGAGCGCCACCTGCGGATGCTGCGCCAGTTGCGCGAACACCGCTTCGTCGAAGCTGCCCTGCACGGCGCGCACTTCGAGATCGGGCTGGCCGTTGACCGAGCGCACGGCGCTCGAAAACTCGTCGAGGGCCGAGGCATTGATCAGCTGCACCGAGAACGCAAGCGCCACGCCCAGCATCACGGCCAGCACGGCCGCGGCGTTGCGCCAAGGGTGGTGGCGCAGTTCCTGCCATGAGAAGGTGGTGAGCAAGGCGCGCATGCCGTCATT
>Ga0307514_10005079_pt1 | contig 11889 bp, 14 predicted proteins | sample 16_EM_MG_FD_203088 | JGI IMG/M metagenome (GOLD analysis project Ga0307514, IMG submission 203088) | Populus trichocarpa ectomycorrhiza microbial communities from riparian zone in the Pacific Northwest, United States - 16_EM | ecosystem: Host-associated > Plants > Roots > Unclassified | place...
CTTACCTTAGAGATCTACAGTTCGGAACATGCACATTTCGATACCAAGATATGAGACAGCCACAGCGTTACATCGTTCCACCTCTGTACGGAGTATCTAGAACATATCTACCCACACCTGGTACTTACCTAACCACTTCTAATTGCGCATCTACCTGTGCCTTTCTAGTCTCGGCACCCGACCCTCGACCTTAGCATAGTCTCGCAAGCAGTGACTGGTATGTTGGTTGACGGTCAGTGCTTGTTCACTGCATCATCCACGTGCAGTATATCTGGGAAATGGTCTCCCAACCACTTGGCATTTTCACAGGTATGGGAACACAGATACCGTATTAACTTGAGTTATTCGGTAGCGTACTTTCTAAGCCTCACACTGCTTCTGGGTTAGTTGTTGCTGCAGTGCAAGTTGAGCATGTCTTAACAGTCCAAGGCTATTGCTTCTGGGTTAGTTGTTGCTACAATGCACATTGACCGTGTCTTAACAGTCCAAGGGTACCGCACATGGATTATGCAGCGAACAAGCACCAACCAGTACTTATCTCGTGCCAAGACTCTGATATATCCAATGTAAACGGGATACCGGTAATAGAGTTGTCCCAAGTATATGGCACGAGTCTCGATTCGCTTTAGTGTTAGTCAGACTTATCCATATAAATATACATATTCGGTTAAAAAGCAATATTAGGCGCAAAGAAAATAGCTCTTGGTATGGTCTGACCCAAATAAATTCCATCCTCACTCAGTCAAAAAGTAAGGCCCTAACCATCTATCTTCAAATCCTTGCTTGTTATCTTCTGGTCCTCACAACACTCACCTCCCGCCACACCACCAAGACACAGAGGCAGGTTATACTACCGGCAGGAATATTACTACATCGGGCATTTCCGGCTAGCTGGCACACAAACTCCAATTGTGCACAAATGGAATTTACCAGATCGGATGCTATGTGCGGGCACAGGTAAGCAGTTGGTTGCAAATGCCCGTTTAGTATGAAGGTCAAAGGTATTGACAATCACCTAGTGCTAGTGGAAGGAACGTGGGAATGAAAGAGAGATGCAGGACGCGCTACATTCTGGCTCGAACCTCACAGCCTAAGGCTGCCTTCAGGGGAAAGGCATATAGTTTCCCCCTAAAAAACGAAACATACATTCTAGCACGACTCTCACTTTTTATTTCCACACTCGTGCCAGACCAGTGGCACGACCCTCACTTCCCGCCATACCTTACCAAGGCACATAGCCAAATCAGGCTACAATACGACATCGCGCATTTCCGGCGAGCTGGCACACAGACTCCAATTGTGCACAAATGGAACTTTCCAGATAGGGACTGGTTCGGCTAATGCTCACCTGGAGTGAGAGTGCAGCAATCTATAGAATAGTGATGGGATTAGGTATGAGAGCTTGTGCGAGCATAGGTATGCAGTTTGGGGGAAATACCTGTTTAGGAAGTGTATGAAGGTCTGAGTTATTGACAATCCCCTGGTGCTAGTGGAAGAAACCTGGGAATAAAAGGAAGATGTAGGGCACCCTATATTGGATACAAGCCCTCATAACGTATTCCTCTTCTAAAAATTCGATACTCATAATGTCTTCCTCTTATACAATGCTGCGAAAGACACTGGGACAGTCTCTAGACCAAAGGGTCACTAGCAGCCGAAAGCGTGCTGCTTCGCAAGCATTAGCACCATGTCCTGTGCCAGAACGGTCAGCTCTAACACAATTGCGGAATATAGTTCGTTTTGGTGATGAGAGGAATGACAGTAGTGATAACGCGGTAAGTGGGATTGGGTAGGGTAATAAAACAAGCGGCTAATTAGCAACATAGGCCCAAGCGAATGAGAGCGACTCCGACCTCAAGGTTGATGTCCTTTCGGTGAGCGTTTTGGCACCAGGCCTTGGCCAGGACACCAGGGCCTTCACAGGTATTCCGGATAGGCATCAGGGCTCGGCGGCTATTGCATGGAAGATAGTGGAAGACTATACCCTTTACCACAAGCCGCTATTAACTCCAGGCGAGATGCTGCTGCTCGTGCAAGATGCTTGGCACAGGGCGCAAAAGCAGAGCAAGCAGCATCTACACAAGGTTAAAGAAGTAGATAGATATGTATATCAGTCAAATTCGGAATCGACCCACGTCAGATAACTAACGTGGCATAGCTCAAGAGCATACACACCCACACTCGTGGACATTTGGTCGCCGAGTGCCAGGCCAATATTACCAAAATCTATGATATCTCCAGTTGTACCAACGATAACATAAGAAAAAAGATCGTCGAGTTGCTGAGGGATGATCGTTACATGTGCCAGCGGGCCAAATGAAATGTAAGTTGACTACATGTATTGCGATTCCCACGTTAATAGGATATTAGGAGAGCCAAGGTCGATTTCAGGCAGAGGAAATCATTGCCATTATATACCAAAAGTATTTCCAAGGTCCGAAGAGGAAGGGCAATCGGGAACCTGATTTCCTGGCAAAGATCAACGGTGTCTTCATTTGCTTGGTTACCACTGCTATTAGGCACTGTTTGAAGGAGTGGGCGACGGGGAAGTGTGCAGTAAAAGTGACCGACTTCAAATACGAAACGGCCGGGGGTAGGTTGGCAAAAAAGTCCCTGTTTCGGAAGAAGGCTAACAGTATTAGACACATATGAGAGGCTCTGGAAGACGTGACAGAAGTATTCGAAATCCCAGGATCTAATTGTCGGGAACATCCAAGCCGAAATATCACGTCGGGTTGCTGCAAATGTGAGGGTCAGGGAACATAAGTGCACAGAAGCACTAGAGGTGGAGGATCAGGACACTTACGTTGCGGATCTGCAGCGAGAGTTGCTGCATTCCTATCAGAGGTTGAATGTGCCGGCAAGTAAGCGACGGCGTGAGGGAGGACAACTCAGAGATTCATCCATTGAGTTGGGAGAACCTCTGGAGCCAGCTGTGCAGGATGTGGACTTAGGTGTGGATCTAGCAGATAATGACGGCGATGATGGTGTGAATGACGGTGTGACTGACAGTAAAGATCATGGTATGGATGAGATTGATGAGCTAGAAAGTGACTGGTAGCATGGGAGGTCAGGATTGATTTCTTGTGTCATAGGCTTGTCAGTAATGGTTTTGCTTGCTGGTTGTGGCTTCTGTTTTCTGTTTGTGGAGGTAAATGGTGGGATAGGGACAGAGCGATTTCGTTGGGTATCTGCTTAGATATTTGTTTAGTTTTGCAGATCGATCTTGTACATATGTGGAGGAACGTGGGTCCCTCATACATACGACGCTACGGTATAAGCTTAGTCATGCCTCGCCTTAGTCATGCTCTCGGATTTATCTCTCTCTTTCTTCTCTTTCTTGCATCTTGTCTAGACATCATCGATCGATACCATCACTATACGATCACTATACAGACTTTGCTTATACTCTCAGTCTTCTACTTGTGCTCTCCACCAATGTCGTGATCCTAGTCTTCTAGTATGTTACACCAAGATAAATAAAATGAGTGGCAAAAGCGGGGATTTAACATGGGGAACCTAAAAAAAAAATCGGTCTGGGTACAACCAAGGTCACAGACATACCGTAGGTAACACCTGCAGTGATCTCGTGCCCAGACTCTAGCTAGTTTACTCTAGCTCGTTTCCTTGCAAGAGTTCTCTAAGCCTGTTGGAGAGTGTACTGTATACTCGTAACATGTCAGTTAGTAGGTACTTTTCCTCTATGAGCGGTAGTAGCACCAGACTTGATACTTTTGTAGGTATCACGTTCTGATCACTGTATTGCAAGCGCCACTCATGCTAGCGAATTTCTCAATTAACCTTTCCATCCCTATACACCCTACCAACCAGCCAAACTATCACCCATAATACATCAAAAGGACTATTCATTGCCCGAAAAACAAAAACGACATTGTGCGATTAACTTTTACCCTGACGTCACTCCCAACGTCCATATCCCATTCCAATAGCCCACGCAAAATCCCATATCTGACAACTAACCGAAAACCCAAAAACCCAAACTTTTTCCTTAGTTCCCCACACTCGGGTTACGTGCCTGCCATGATTCTCACTTATTCCTACTTCCGACAGCCCAGCCCGACGTCCCAGCCATGTCTCCAATGAAATAAATAAAAATGTAAATAAAAATGTAAAGCAAAAGAAACAAATTAAAAACGAAAGTGAACAGAAAAATAAAACAAAGAAACCAACTCACACATCCCATACCACCGAAAAACCCAAACCCATAATCTTACCCAAAAACCCAAAAACGAATGAAAACAAGTACTTCCCAGTTCCCCCACATCTGACCCACCTAACAAAAGTTGATGACCTAACGAAAGTTGATGACCTTGTTAACTCTTACTCATCCAAGTGTTTTCGTTTTCATCCACCGGCAGGGTTGTTGATGTTCTGCCTAAGGAAAACGGACTTCCTCATCTTTTCTATTAGTACCACCTTCAATTGGAGAGCACTAAGCAACATCTTGATCCTTCGGGCTACCCGAGCATCCGATATCCATTGTGCTTCTTCTCCAGGACCCTCAGGCTGGTCTTCCGAATTCAGGAGATCTCGTACTTGTTCAACAACCCGAAGATCCTCTGCTGTCTTGGCGTCCGTTACCTCATCCAGCTTATGGAATTTATAATCCAGCAGCTCAAGCACCTCTGGATCACAATCGCCATTATGCGTTGGTTCTATCCAGTAGGTCTTATAGGCTAGGGTAGGATCAGGGTAACCCGTGGGGTATATTTGCTTGTACCCTTTGAGATGAGACTGAATCTCAACAGTCGTTACCTCCTTAACTGGCTGTTGCCTTTTTACCCCTTGTTTCACAAATTCCTTTCGAGCCGAAACAACCTTTTTCTCCGGTGGAGGTGCCAGATATACCACTCGTATTTCCGAACGGTCCGGGGGTGGGGGCGGAGTCATCTCTTCTTCGGAACTCGTTGACTCATCTTTTGCCTTAGGATCTGGAGCCGTCCATGGCCTCCGTCGCAACCAGTTAGGAATAGACCGAGAAACAGAATGTGGTGCTATGTAGTCTGGTGACCCTCCCCTCTCTTCGTCCAACTGATTCAGTGCCTTTGTTTCTTCCTCCAAGTATTCATCTACTATGTCATTCCGGATTCCTGCTTCTTTGGTTTCCAAAGTTTTGATTAACGCCTTTTGTCCTACTGAGTTAGCTATACTATCCATCATAGGTACATATGAGAGATGGTATCTTCGTTCTTCGACTGGGATTACTTCAGGAAGGCTTCTTTGTTGGAGCAACCATTTCATGTCTTCCACTGTCACCCATTTGTCTTTTGTTGTTCGTGGGGTGTCCAGCCGCTCCTTTATTTCCACGTGAATTTGAGGTAAGATGTCCTTGATAAGCTCCATGCCTCCATAGCATAATTATTTATTTCTTAGCGCAGGTAGATGAAGGAGTCTGGGCACGAGATCACATACCTCTATCAAAAGATAACTTACCAGCAGCCTTTGCGCACTGCCTTGCATACTCAACCGATGGCCAAGGGGGATAAAACTCTCCAAATTCTTCTACCCACCCCGGCCCCCAATACTTCTCGATAGTCTGCATGTTGTTTCTTCGTTTCCGCACAGAGCTTTTGTAGATACCTCCCAACACTTCAAGCTTCTTTTTCCTTATTGCTACTTCCGCTACTTCCCGTGTCACTCCCCAGGATTCTAACTCCACATTGGTCACTTGGTCCAGGATCTCAGTTTGCACTTTTGTGAGTGCACCCATCTTTTCACTTGCGCCAATTGTGAGAGCGGAGAGTCCCTTCAAGAATCTCTATTTGTTTTTGGCTCCCACAATTAAATTGAACTTTGCCCGAAACTTTTCCTTTAGGGTATCCTCGCGGCTCATTATGTCCGCAAAAGCTGTCTGTAGCTCTTGCGCAGCCACAGATTTTCCTTTTCCAGTGTGTGCAGTCGCCATTGTAAGTTGCTCCGGTAGTGAGGTACCGTATCTACTCGAGTTATATGCTAGTACGCCATTAGCTGCCAGGTCAGAATGAGGATAGCCGTATAGGATCAAGCTGAAAGAACATACATAAATGTGCTGAGACAAGTAAAAAGTGACACTTTGGGTTTCTTAATTATTATCACACTGCAGAGATCGGCCAGGTCTGACTGGTCTGGTTGAAGGTCTAACCTGCTTCTCCTAGTTTAACCTAACGGCGCGCTAGCATATAACTCAAGTAGATACAGTAGAGGGGTAGAAAGCAGTGAGCAAAAGAATAACGGAAGAAAGAATTCTTGCATACATGAGAGGTGAGGATGGAGAATGGAGGAAAAGAACAAGTCGTTGAAGTATAGGTGGTATCGGGTATCTTATACCCCACTCAATGCACAAACTCTAGAAATGCCCAAAAGGGAACTCCTTACAGCAACTGCATGATGCGCGATAAGCACAAACGGCACGACAAATGAATTTATTTTCCCATACACCAAAAATACCTCCACTAACGCACTAACCCATAAAAATTTCCTATACTAAAGCCATATCTGTATTCACACCAAACAAACATATTCAAACAAACAAGATAAAGAAATTCTTCCCTCCCACACGCAACAAAAAGAAACTCAACGGACACTAACCTAAGTGAGACTCGTGCCGGGCTCTTGGCACGACTCTCACGCTAACCACAAACAGACTTTTATTCATCCACCTCATCCACTCTACGTCTCTGCTTTATCCTCTCCCCCGGGAAAGGCAATTTTAACCCGTCCCATCAAGCTCCTTCAACAAATACGTGCCTTGTTAAACAACAAAATCAAATCTCCAATTCCCAGTTCCTCCAAACGCTTATGCCGATACGAATTAAAGAAGTCTTTATTCCGTTGCCGATTTCGAGCCAGTGTATGGGCAGCCTTTGTGACATTATCATCCTTTCTTTCCAGCTGGCGTGCCCTTGTTGTTAGCAACTGTTCCCTTGTGCAACTTTTGTTCCAATCCACTAGGTATAACACCCACGAAATAGCCGACAACTTAATAGGCAGCACACAATCCTGCCCAAAAACTAACGAGTATGGTGGAAAACCAGTCGAAGCTTAATGCATTGACAATGGGCAAACAATAACTAATCTAAGCTAATAAACCCCAACTAACACTCTGCGCCTGGGGACGAGACTAGGGCACGAGATCATCTACTGGCACAACTCTCGCTTTTCATACTCTTTGCCATCAGAATGGTAATGCAGGAAAGATGTATATAACTGATCCACCCCATTCCAATAGCCCACGCAAAATCCCATATCCGACAATTAACCAAAAACCCAAAAACCCAAACTTTTTTCCTTAGTTCCCCACACTCAGGTCACGTGCCTGGCATGACTCTCACTTATTCCTATCCCTCCAATGAAATAAATAAAAATGTAAATAAAAATGTAAAGAAAAAGAAACAAATTAAAAATGAAAGTGAACAGAAAAATAAAACAAAGAAACCAACTCACACATCCCATACCACTGAAAAACCCAAACCCATAATCTTACCCCAAAACCCAAAAACGAAAGAAAACAGGTACTTCCCAGTTCCCCCACATCCCATACCACCGAAAAACCCAAACCCATAATCTTACTCCAAAATACAAAAACGAAAGAAAACAAGTACTAGAGGTTGTCAGTCCAAGAAGCTAATGAAATCGGCCAATTAGCAACGTTGCTAAGGTGCCAAGGTGTGAACGTAGAAACTCACGTACAGGCAAGTGTTTTCGTTTTCGTCCACCAACAAGCAAGGGGGATTAAACTCTCTAAATTCTTCTACCCACCCCGGCCCCCAATACTTCTCGATAGTCTGCATGTTGTTTCTTCGTTTCCGCACAGAGCTTTTGTAGATACCTCCCAACACTTCAAGCTCCTTTTTCCTTATTGCTACTTCCGCTACTTGCCGTGTCACTCTCCAGGATTCTAACTGCACATTGGTCACTTGGTCCAGGATCTAAGTTTGCACTTCCGCGAGTGCACCCATCTTTTCGCTTGCGCCAACTGTGAGAGTGGAGAGTCCCTTCAAGAATCTGCATTTGTTTTTGGCTCCCACAATTGAATTGAACTTTGCCTGAAACTTTTCCTTTAGGGTATCCTCGTGGCTCATTATGTCCGCAAAAGCGTGTGCAGCCGCCATTGTAAGTTGCTCAGGTATTGAGGTAGAGGGGTAGAAAGCAGTGAGAAAAAGAATAATGGAAGAAAGAATTCTTGCGTGCGTGAGAGGTAAGGATCCTTTTCCCCGCAGCATAATTATTTCTTAGCATAGGTAGATAAAGGAGTCTGGGCATGAGATCAGTGAGGATGGAGAATGGAGGAAAAGAACAAGTCGTCGAAGCATACGTGGTATCGGGTATCTTATACCCCACTCAATGCGCAAACTCCAGAAACGCACAAAAGGGAACTCCTTACAGCAACTGCATGATGCGCGATAAGCACAAACGGCGCGACAAATGAATTTATTTTCCCATACACCAAAAATATCTCCACTAATGCACTAACCTGTAAAAATTTCCTACACTAAAGCTATATCCGTATTCACACCAAACAAACATATTCAAACAAACAAGATAAAGAAATTCTTCCCTCCCACACATAACAAAAAGAAACTCAACGGACACTAACCTAAGTGAAACTCGTGCCGGGCTCTTGGCATGACTCTCACGCTAACCACAAACAGACTTTTATTCATCCACCTTATCTACTCCACGTCGTGGATAAATATGGGCAGCCTTTGTGACATTGTCATCCTTTCTTTCCAGCTGGCGTGCCCTTGTTGTTAGCAACTGTTCACTTGTGCAACTTTTGTTCCAATCCACTAGGTAGAACGCCCACGAAATAGCTGACAACTCAATAGGCAGCACACAATCCTGCCCAAAAACTAACGAGTATGGTGGAAAACCAGTCAAAGCTCTACGCTATATAACACATTGACAATGGGCAAACAATGACTAATCTAAGCTAATAAACCCCAATTAACACTCTCTGGGGACGAGGCTAGGGCACGAGATCATTTACTAGCACAACTCTCGCTTTTCACACTCTTTGCCATTTGCCCATCCCCCAAGTGACTGCCATAGGAACACACCTAGCTACAACATTATGAATAGACGCAAATCACGATGCCAGTGGTGTTCGAAACTCTATATCTCCCCTGGGGCATATTCTACCCACTTAACCAAGGCTCATCCAGGACATACCCTGTGAAGCCAGGAAACACCTACTCTGGTTGCACAGCCCCCCGACAATGGAGAGGAGGCACCTAAATCTCGGAAGCGCCGGTTATCTAACCTAGAAAATCCGGACCTGGACCTGGACATGCCAAGGGTCATTTGTTCAGATTATTACTCTTCCAGCTCTGAACCTGAGAGTGAGGGATCTGACAAGGAAGCTCTCCACCTTTCCAGCGAGTCCGAAGCTGATGAGGACAACCCGGAACCTGATGTGACAAACCCAGATCTCGATGTGACAAATTCGATGACTCTTTGCCATGCCGGCATTCCCATACGCGCATATTCCTTTCCGGAAGAAGATCCTGGCCTCAATTTGTACGCTCCATTCCGGCATCACGTTGATTATCGCCTAGCACACTTCTTCAATCGTGCGAAAACCTCACAGGGTAACATTGAGCAATTCTTGCAAGAAGGAATTTTGCAAGGCCTTAATCCAGCGCACCATGTCCAATTTCGTTTGGCATATACAATGTACAAGCTTGTGGATGCTGCTACAAACGAACCTCGGTGGCAGTCAGGCATGGTGGATTATCCCCTACTGAACAGAGTACAGTTTCACTACTGGAATATCATCTCGGCGGTAAAGTATCTGCTACGTCAGAAGGCTTATGCAGGCGATATGGTATAGGGTCCTCAGCAAGAGTATGACAGGGAGGGCAATCGAGTATACAGTGAGATGAATACTGCAATATGGTGGAAGGACAACCAAGTACGTATTTCAGATATCCTGTGTCGGATTGGTGACTGATTATAGCTAGAAATTGCTGCCAGAAGGGGGAACACTTGTGCCTATTCTCTTAGCATTGGACGAAACACACCTGACGAACTTTTCAGGGGATAAAAAGCTGTGGCCTGTATATATGAGTATAGGAAACATCCGAAGCTCTATACGGAATATGCATACGATGCATGTATGGATATCTATTGCACTTCTTCCAGTTGGCCCCAAACGAGTCAACAAAATACCGGAGTACTCAGTAGAGATGCAGGAGCAACAGGCCTTACAAACTGTGTATGAGGTATTCACACATTTGTTAAAGCCCTTGTCTGATGCCAGATGTCAGACAGGATATGAAATGATTTCTGCCGATGGAAATATTCGCTTATGCTTTCCTAAGTTGTTTTGTTGGCTTGCTGACCATATGGAAAATGCTACGATTCATGCTATCGCTAGCAACTGCTGTCGTGTTTGCATAGTTCCGGTCAAGAAGCTAGGCGAGTATTCTGAGACTGGTTATCCTAGGCGCTCTCACGCAGATTATATAACAGCTCATAGGGAATCCGATGCATTGAGTCTGAATGAATAGGGGGTGAAGAATATCAACAATGCCCTGTGGTCACTCCCCGAGTTGAACCCCCCAGATCTAGTCCAAGCAGACATTCTGCACAACATCCTCCTTGGAGTGTGGAAGCATATGATGGATTGGATTCAAGATTTTCTAGAACCCCATGAGCGAATAAATGTATTTGACTACGTTTGGCGTCAATTGCCACCATATCCAGGGTTCTCCGTTCCAACCAAACCATACCGGGTGGTATCGCAATAGTCTGGGAAAGAAATGCGAAACTTCACCAAGGTTATCCTGAGAACATTTGCTGCTGCCTTGCATCGGACAACCAACCAACCACGACTGACTGGGGGTCAAGTTCAAGAGTTCAATAAAGCAATCCTCTGTGTGCGTAGCCTCACTGACTTCCATCTCATGACGCAGTATCCCAGTCATACAGATCAGACGATTTCTTATTTGAAGCGGTACCAGCAGGAGTTCCATGAAACCAAGGATGTATTCTTGCGCTTTCGTACGGGCAAGAAGGTGAAGAAGGCAGCTGCAGAGGCACACAAGAATCTATGGAAGGAACAATCACAAGTGTCGATTGCAGATCTCATGACATTGGAAAAGCTGAAGCTACGTCACGCAGATGCCTTACAACGTCAGGAGTTGGTTGGTGAGATCTTGAGAGAAGGAGCACATTACAATTTTCCGAAGATTCATCTGATCTCCTATTATACGGAACAGATAATAAAGTTTGGTGTCCTGGGGCAGTTTTCTACTGACATAGCTGAAGCCATGCAGAAGGGATTCAAGGATGCCTATCGTCACAGCAATATGGTTAATGCCACATGCCAAATCATCACTACCTACACAAGGGATCATACATTTGCCATGAAAGATTTAACGATCAGTGCTTGGACCCAAATCAGAGAGTTGGAACATCAGACCCCAAACGCCGGAATAAGACTCGAGGAGGACCAGGTTTATTTACGATTGCAAGGAAAAATTGATTTGGGAACTGTATTGAGTCTGGGAGACTTGGAGTGTGTAACTAGGTTAGATAATTTGAAATTGGCTACGAGAGTACATTTAACATATGAACTCTAGAAAACAGATTGCCACACAGAGGAGCTGTTAAATCGGGATATCCGAGCCTATTGTGCTCTGCAAATTCCAGTGCCAAACTTCAGTGGAGAAGGGGTTGTTCTTCATATTGCAAGATGCACGGGAGAGAAGGAATTCCGGGGGAAAGCAAAAAATGATTGGATTTGGGTTCAAAGGCACATGGTGTCGGGTAAGGCCCAGCCAAACTCGTTAAATGAACGAATACCTGGGAGATTGAATGCGCTGTTCAAAATCACAAGTAGGGGTACTGTATATCGACTGGCACATGTGACTTTACTTCAATGTA
>Ga0307514_10005080_pt1 | contig 11887 bp, 10 predicted proteins | sample 16_EM_MG_FD_203088 | JGI IMG/M metagenome (GOLD analysis project Ga0307514, IMG submission 203088) | Populus trichocarpa ectomycorrhiza microbial communities from riparian zone in the Pacific Northwest, United States - 16_EM | ecosystem: Host-associated > Plants > Roots > Unclassified | place...
GTATATTTAGTTTTTTAGTTCAGCAAACAAACTATCAAATCTCAAAATAAAGAACTCGTTAATTTCTTCATGGTAAGTAATATCATTACTGGTTTAGATGATGGTGTCGCCATAATAATATAATAATCTTACTATAAAAAATATTTATGTGAAGAATACAATATTTATTTATCGATATAGCAAATTCATCGAGTTACATCATTTCGATGAAAATTTAATAAGCCTAAACACAATTAATAAAACCATAATTCATAAAATTTGAAGCAAAATAACATAATTTATCAACTCGAATAGGGTAATTTAAAGCTAATTAACATAATTTTTTGTTAATGCAACTATAACCCTAACATAACCAACACAAACCTAATTTAATAAGTCTAAACATAGAGATGAGGTCTATCACAGTGAAGGGAGAGATCAGGGTTTTTTATGGTGGAGAGAGATTGAGAAGCAAATGATGCTAGAGATGAGAGAAAATTAAGAGAAAGGGAGAAATAAGGGGAGGGGAAAAAAGGGTTTTGAAATTCCAATTTGATTTGTCGTGCATGTGTGACATCTTCAACCTATTAATACGCACATGTTATATGTGCACATAACAAGCCGTGTTCGTAGTACATGTGTGACTGTCTTTGACAATGCTAGATTCGAAAACTTCTCAATTATGCTAATTTGAAAAATATTTTTTTTAGCTATTGTGCTAATGTAGGGAAAAAAAAAACTCAAAGGGGCTTGGGTTTGGTTTTTGAAGGAAGCATCAAATTATATCCACTTTAATCAATTAATTAAAAACATAATATAATTTTATTATTCATATGAACAAATAAAGCTTTTATTTCTTTATTTCTTTCAATTCTTTTATATTTTTTAATTTCATTCTTTTTTTTTTCCAGTTTCATCTTTATATATTTTTTTAACAGTTGTCTAAGTTGTTTTTTTGGACCGGCCAAGTTAAATGAATCATGTCAAGACAACTTTGATACAATTTAATTTTAAATCCAGACTAGTCAAGAAGTCGAGTTAAAAGGTTTATTTTGTTAATTTCATTTATTTTTTCACAATTTCATCCTTGGATTGTTTTTTACTGGTAAGCTGGTTTGTTTTTGAACTGACCAAGTTGACTGGATCATATCGGGACAACTTTCACACGATTTAATTGTAAACAAGGATTCTATCAGGTGGTTTTGAAAATTGATCCACCAAATCAAGTTAATAACAATACCAAATAATTCTCTATAATCTATATATTTTTTCTTACGTTCAATTTTTTTTTATTTAACATGCAATGTAGTACCGACATGTAAACTTGTCTTGAACTAAAATCTTTTGACTCGGATTTATATTTCTTCCATTTATTTATTTTATTATATCAAATAATTTATACACGGATGTAAATATGATTAAGATGTACATATAGAGAGAGATATCAATATCTGTAAAAAAAAATCAAAATTTTTTTGTTGATATTAAAAAATCATTGAATGGTGGAATCTCATCTTGATCGAGTAAGAATTATTATTAAATGATCTATATCTTGTCTCCACTGAATGAGTTAAAATTATTATCAGATTTTTCTAATTATTAGCATGTGAAACAATCCTACACATTTTGAGTGAAATGTTTTCTAATTATTAAGACTTGAAGATATTAACAAAAAAAAATTAAAAATGCTAGGTTTCCCTTTTCTTTCTAGAATTCAACTACAAGCAATGACATCATGAGCTCGCATAGTGATATCTTTTTTTTTATATATAGTGTGGTTTTTTTTTTTAATTTAATTTTTTCATGTTAAATTGATTTGATAGTTTGTGCCAATAAACTTTATCTAGGGTTCTTAATAGTTTATCTCAATAAACTTGCTCTAAGGTTCTTGAGATGTCCAGTAACATTTTAACATTTAGATTGATACTTGATTTTATAAAATAAAATAATTTGAGTTTATTGTTTTTACAAAATAAAAAATAAAGGGACTCAAATTAAAAGTGAAGAAAAAATAAGAACCATTTTTTTCCATCACTATTTAGTCGGTGCCTTTTGAGTAACTATGCTTTTATTTTTTGGTCAAATTCTTTTTGGTCCTTTTTTATTGAATAATTATAAAAAATTTTATTAAAAATTTTATTTTATTCACATTTAAGTAGATGATTTTGAGAGAGAAAAACAAGAGCAATTAAAAAATAAAAAAGGTGAAAGAAAGTGGTCAATTAGTCATATTTATGTAATAAAAACAACCAAACTTGATGTGAATTCTAAATGATGAAAGATGTGATGTGGAAGTGTTTTTAGTCCATTTTGCTAGAATAAATACATCAATATTTGAAAATATAATGAATTTTTGATCAAATTATGTTGGAATTAATTAAAATATAAATTTATATTTGACCCACCCAACCTCACTGCCCCCGTAAATATTGTACATCTATCTTGTTTAATTCCATGAGGATAGATTGGATATGGCCAAGATTCCATTTTCAACAAACTTAGACATAAGAAGTTTGTAGTGAGAACTTGATGGAGTGAAGAAGTATAATAATGATTGCTTTTTAAAATATTTTTTGTTGAGAAATACATGAAAATAATATTATTTTTATTTTTAAAAAATTATTTTAACATCAGCACATCAAAATAATCTGAAAAAACTAAAAAAATATTAATTTAAAGTAAAAAAATATTTTTTAAAAAACACTTTTAAAACTAAAAAACATAAAAACAAATAGACTGATACTTCTCAGTATAAATGGCATACTTGAAATCACAGAAAGTGAGGAGCATGAAAAAGGAGAGGAAAAGATTTATTTGGCGGTGTTTTTAGGCAGAAGATACCTTTTACTAGAGTGTCTTTCAAAAAAAAAAAAAAAAACTTCAGAAGTGAAAAGAGCACATAAACATGCTTGGTTATAAATATAACTTTTGAATTAAATCAAAGGCAGTCTTTCCATTTTTATTCATAAATCCAAATTTAATTCAAGATTTTGCTACAATCAAAGCTTAAAATTTCAATCGAACTAGATTGATTTGATTTTAAATCGTGTCATCTCCATTCTTGAAACAAATTACTTGGGATCATTTGTATAAAATAACATTTAAACTACCAAGACAAGTTAATAATCGTAAATCACGCCAAATGCACTCTTGAATAGTTTTAAGCGTAAGCAAATTTACAAGGAAAAATATTGAACGTGTATTGTGTTGTGTGGTTAATAGAGACATGTAACCATAGACACACCCACCCCTTAGAGGACGGGCACCAATACCACGGTGCCCGCAATATTCAGCATGCCTTTCTGTACTGAGAAAATTGTTTTAATATGGAAGACACGCTATAAAGCTCTAGCAATAAATACTTACAGAACAGAGCAGAAAACCAAACTAGAAGGTAAAATATCTGGTTTGTGCCACAATTTAATGACCTACCCGTCGAAGAATGGCAGACCATCAAAGAATTGCAGGCTATCCGATCTTTTTGGCTTGGCACAGTCCGAGGGCGTCCAACCAATTTTCTTGTTCACGTTATCATATACCACCAACTGCCCCCGCAATGATATATCTGTAAAGAGTTACAATAGCATTGTAAAACAGAATGATGAGGATACGAACAAGGGTGCATCTAAATACGAACGAAATGTTTTGAATACGAGAAAACAAGGGTGCATCCATCGCATGTCATCTGCAAGATTGAAGATCATGGCTCTGGATTTTGTTGATTTTAGAAATTAGGAACTTCTATGTAGTTGAACTGGATTTAAAAAAACCAAAAAATAGCAACTTAATATCTCACAAGGGATTGGGAAGAATATACTCTACAAGGGAAAAGCAACACAAGAACTCAACTCTCTCAACATGATGCCAGATGCAGATGGCAGCATGTTTGGCACAGAGTTGAGTTCTTGGGTTACTTTTCCCTGGTATACACAAGTATGTCATGGAGAGAGAGAGAGAGATTGTACAGTGCACCAAATGTTACAAGTTTCGACATCAAAACTGCTGAAGTTGTCACATTAACATACCTCCGAGAATAATTGTGGATCCATCATGAACTTTGCTTCCTTCAAGAATACCCAAGCACACATTGCCTTTGTCCTGCAGAACAGCAGAATTCCCATCATGCAATGACATTGTGTCAATACATTTCAACAAAGTGTGCAAACTAGTGTTAAAGATTCCTTACGCTCATCATCAAGTAACCCTCTGGAGGTATCCGAAACTTTGTGGAGATAACCAACCATTTGGTCCCAAATTGAAAGGTTAAGGTCTTGAAGAACTTCTTTACATCCTTAACCGATCTGCATGTAAATACGCAGTTTTAAAAATGTCATTCCAATATAATTTAAGGAGGAACTATCCTGTGCATCATAAATTTTCATACTATAAAAGAGAACAAAAGGAAAAGAAAGTTCTTCAATAGTCCTGTTAACTATGAGTTAAATTGTATGGTTATTACACCTGCTTGTCCAATCCAAAAATTAAATGAAAATGATTGCTAGCTTTCCCACATTTCCATCTACTATCACATAAAATACCATAGAAAACAAAAGGCTAATTTATTGACCATTTACTAAAGAAGGCTAATTTAGAACGATGGCTTTAAGTGATATGTGCATTCTATTAATTACATTTCCCAAACATTATTATGCAACTCAAAGATGGAGCAGTAAAATAACAGAAAATTTCAAGAAATTCTGAACATCACTTCCATCAACTCTATTTGAGCTTGGAAAGTGTATATATAAAGGACATTGCAATCCATGCGCTCAAACACAAATCAATGGCTAACCATGACCGAAAAGACTAAAATGGCTACGAAATGTGTTTCTGATTCTTACTTTTAGGCAATTGGGCTTTCTATCAATCATTACACCAAGTACTTTTTTTCTTTTATAACAAAAGTGGACAACGTTGAATAGAATGTCAAAGATGCAGCTTTCAGGTCTCATAGATTGATCTTGTAAGCATTATGCATTTCCCGATCAATAAAATAAACAATTTACTAAAAAGGAAAATTTATATAAGATGTATCTCAAAATTGGCTTCAGCTGCAACATTGACAATAACATTTAAGGAGTGCTTGACACAACTTCTGCTTCTGTTAGGTGCTTTTCAAAAGTTCTTTGACTTGAAAAAGCATTAAATTGATTTTTTTAGTGCTTTCTGATAGTTTTGATGTGTTGATATCAAAAATAAAATAAAAAATCTAAAAATACATTTTGATGAATTTTCAAGCGAAAAACTATTTTGATGGTGGTGGTGGCAGCGGCGGCGGATGGGTCGTGTTAGCTCTTGCTAACCCCCTTAATATGTTGGCGGCGGCGGCGGCGGCGGCGGATGGGTCGTGTTAGCTCTTGCTAACCCTAGCCAGGCTACTTGCATTGGAGGTTACAACAACATTGGAGGTGATATGGAAACAATTCAGATGGTGGTATGCATATAGAAGTTATATGCCTATGGTAGAGGAAGAAATCACTTCCAAGTTCGGATAATAAAATTAGATAGAGATGATGAGAAAATAATTCCTTGGAAAAAAAAAAGACAGACAAATTGAGCTGTAATCAATGGATGGGATACCAGTCCTGTATATGAATTTTCTGGAGTATCATGAAGCATTGAAGAAAAATCCACATCAGTCAAAAGAAGTAGCATGACAATTGATGGGGTACTAGGTAAAATCTATAACATCTTACTAACTTCGGCATTTAAAGAGGCCAGAGGATTTCATTCCTGATGCCACAAGAAAGACCCAACAACCTAAAGAGTCATTGACTTCTGGATTTAGAGACCTCTTGGAAAACTTATTTATAAGTGATGTACGAGTATAAATAAATAAATTTGTATTTGTTTGCCATACCTGATAGGAAAATTAGCTCGCCAACATAAGGGCAATGTTGTATCCGATGTACTTTGGACAAGTCCTGCCCCAGAAACTTCATTAAGCTGCATCAATGTGGTATATGATTAGAAGAATTGGTGACAATGTTTTGAATGAAGTGTTTTGTGATCCAGTGGCATGAAAACACTTACAGAAGCAACCAATTCAGAATATGCTTCTTTTGGAAAATATGTATAGGAACTGCCACTGTCAAATAATATGTGCTTCACTCTGCTCTCCATCCCACCTAAACTGAGTGGGCTGCTTCCATAATTCAATTTTACAACCTCTGTATGATAGAATTCCCTGGTAAGGGAAAAGAATAGACAATAAAATTGATGAGAAAACAATTTCCAAATTGACTATTCACTGATCTTTCTTAAATAACACAGAATGATAGCCACAGAGAGGTGAAAAATGGAATAACGGTGGATTGGCTTCAGTGAAATGCATAATTAACAAGTACCATATTTTCTAGAATTTTTCCCACCTAAAATGAGAGATTTTTCAACCAAAATGATGGATTCTTCCAAGCTAAACATTTTAATTATCAATTTCCACTAGAAAACATTCCAAAACTAAAAGCACAAGGAAGCCTGGAAAAATAAAATGGGGAAACTGAAATCTTCAGAAAACCCGTACTTACATGGAAGGGCTGTCAAGCATGGGGACCCAAGCCATACCCCAACGTGGAACAAAATCATCACCTAAAAACATATATCCACCACCACCTAAATCAGTGGTAAGGCAATGACCTATGACATTGTTAATGATACCCTGGCTCGCCAATTGAGAAGGTAAACTAACTTTAGCTCTACTTAGCCCAAGTATCCCATCTGTCTTCACCAGAGTTTTCAAAAGTAAGCCTTGCTGATCATATGCACACCTTAAAGACAATGTATACACGTATCAATGCTTTGACAACAAAACTACGTAGACAAAAATTGCAATAAGCTAGAGAAGAGAGAAGGATGTACCCGAAAATGAAGTTTAACTTGGTCAGTGATCCATTTGCAACCATTAAAAGAAGCTTGTCTGTAGCAAGAACTCCCATGGAGGAGCTATGATCAGCATATTCAATCTCATAGTCACATTGATCGCATGTTTCACAATATCCAGCCTTTTGATTTCTTTGCACTTCCATGCATAACAAATCCTTTGGAGGTACTATATTACCTCTTCTTGGCTTGTACCAGGCATTAGCACCCTACATTAATCATATCTATTAAAATCATGCTGATTTGGGTCTGAAAATAGTTAAAACCTTAAGATTTCATCATATATCAAGGACAGTTAAACTATATGATCACAAAATCTGGTTAGGGTTTATATCAGGCTTAGTGTAAGGGAGCCAACATCCTTGCTGAATGAAAATGCAAATAACAGAATATAGAGGACAGACAAGAAGTTTGCCTAATCTGCACTCTACAATTCACATTAACTTTCTTTCACATATTATTTCTAGCATTGTTACAGCATGCCTAATACTGGAATTCATTAAGACCACAGTCTATATTTTTCCACTGTTCACTAAAATAGTTAAAGCTGTAAATGCTTGTATGCCAACTTTCTTGTTTGCAAGCAGACAAAGAAAGGAAATGCCTTTGTTTAATAGCCACCTTTAGTGTTAGTATTTTGTGTTATTTTAGGCCCCGTTTGTTTGTTGGAAAATAATTTCCTTTTGGAAAGTGATTTTCTTGGAAAATGGATTCCTAGAAAGTGAATTATTTTCCGATGTTTGGTAGTATTATGAAAAATAAGTTAGAAAACATTTTCCAGTATTTGGCTATGTCATGGAAAATGAGCTGAAAAATAAATTGTTGATATTTTTTTTTCAAGTTTATTAAAATAATGAGGAGCAAATCTTACAAATTAAAAAGTTGAATAAGAATAAAATTGAAAAAACAAATCTAATTTCATAAATTATCTCAAATAAAATAAATAACAATCAACATAATAGAGATCAAATCTAACATATAAAAAAGTTGAAAAATGATAACATTAAAAAAATTACAATTTCATAAATTATTTCAAATAAAATAAATAACAATCAAAAGAATGAGGACCAAATCTGATAGAGAAAAAAATTCAATTAAAAAAATGATAAGAGAAAAGCAAATAACAATCATAAAAATAAGAACTAAAGTTGATATAAAAATCAAATTAAATCAAATTCTTAGGGATGAAATTGAAAAAAAAAAGATTCAAAACAAAATATATAGCAATCAAAAGTTTGAGGACCAAATTTGATATAATCAGCAAATAACATGATATTTCTAAAACTTTCACAACTTCTGGAAAGTGTTTTCCACCCAAAATAAAAGGAAAACACTTTCCTGAAACCAAGCCAAATTTTTCTTTGACTGGAAAGTGTTTTCCGTTGACCATCTTTCTTAATGACAAACAAACGCAGGAAAGTTTGAAAAGTGGTTTCCAGAAAACCATTTTCCGTGAAACAAACGGGGCCTTAGATTAAGAAATTACATTACAACAGCAGGAGTAAAAATTCATTAAAAAACTGAATGAACATAAATGCAATAATTGATATGGCAGACTGTACACTGAACAAACATATGCAAAGGAAAGGAAGGAATATTGAAGGGACGAGTTCTGCAGCATTGGCATTCCAAAGATCAATCAAGCATTTGATACTTATCAACACAAATTGAAGGATATGTGTGAAGTCATGAAGAAAATAGTTGTTACACAACTCATTTAAACCAACTGGACCCAGGGACTAGTAAGATTCAACCATTACCTTGGCACAGCTAGTGCAAGGAGCATCACACTGGATCCATGTTAAATCACTTCCAGTATCAAAATCAAGATAGTAAGGTTGTGGAGGACTCCCAACAAGCATATATGTGAAATATAATCTGTATGAAATCCAATATTTGGTTAGAAACTGAACAGCGTCGAATTTACTTTAGGGCATGAAAGATGATAGCAGTAATTTAAAAAAGAAATGATAAAGCTTGTTATATTAGCAGTTAGCTATGTGCAAGGCATCCCTTTATTTCCCATATTTTCCTCAAAAGAACCTAAAAAAGAGCTATTAAAGGTCCTGCTTCTTAAAAAAAAATGAAAACAAGATTGATAGAGAAGAAAATACGAAGTTATTTATATTGGATCCAACTAAAACAAGATTTTCTTCTTCTCTAATCTAGCTTCACGAATAACTTATAGCGAGCAATAAGCTAAATGGAACCCAAAAAGCACTATCACTCTCCACGATGAGGCTCGAAATTTCTACCTCTATGCAAAACAACAATCCACATAGTCATAGTCCCCTAAAATTCTACCTTGACATGCATCAGCTATATATAACTAGCAATAAGCTCAATGAAAGTCAGATTGCACGATCACTCCTACTCTGTGTGACCAGGAATAAAGCTCAGAATTGCTATATATGCAAAATCAAAAACCCGAAGAGTCATCTACATAAACAATGCCATATGAAAAGTATTCAATAACGGGGGGAAATTGAGTCATACCCATCTGGATAAAGATTGCCCCTAACAGGAAAAATAGCGGACGAATCCATTGCAGCAGCAGCATTTGAAGAAGCTAACTTACTAATTTTATGGGGTCCATTCAAATGATCAACAGATGCCACCAAATTCTCCTTGTACACAAACCTCCTAAGATGATTCTCAAGATCATTCAGTGGAATCTCACGAATACCCAATTTGTGATATAAAGGAAACACATAAGACTTTGGCTTTTGATCATCATCATCATTATTATTACTCTTCAATTCTTGAAAGGTATTGGTAAACAAAGAACTGTAAATAGCAAGAGCAAAAAGAGAGATAAACACAAAAGACAACAGCTTTCTTGGGGTACCAAGAAAGAGTCTTGATGATGGAAATTGGAGTTGAGAGTTTTGAGATGGTGGTGGTGGTGGTGATGAGATTGGAAGCTGGTCTTCTTGATGGGTTTGGGGGGTTTGGTGAGATTGTGGGTAGTCATTATTAGTGAGTGTAAAAGCAGTGATGGTTTTGCCTAAAGACGGGTTATCTGGTGGTGGAAGTGAAATTATGACTACCCCTTTTAATTGCGGTGACTGATCATCATCAGACTCCATATCTATCTATGTCCCTCTCTCTCTTTCTCTCTAACACCAAACGCAGGCTAGTGGTATCAGTGCATGAAGTAGGAGAGAGAGACAAGGGAGAAGATGGGTGCCGGAGCCGGTGCTGGTCAGGAGTTGCAATCAACTTCTACCACTCCTAAACACCCTTGTAATAACAAAAGTCAAATGTTCGTTCAAACACTCAAGACTGTACTGTTACGCAATTACTCGGAAGTGACCCGTTTGAAAGAAAAACTTGCTAGAGCGAAGGATCTAGGAAACTTCTTTTAATTATTACATTGTATATTATACAGAGAAACTGGGACAATTCGTGGTTTTACTATTCAAAAAACATCGTCAACCCTCTCACAAAAAAAAACACTTCAATTGTTGTGCATTTTTGCTGTTTTTATGTTTTATACCTGAAAGTTTACAGTTTTTTTAATTCGGTTACTGTATTTTATTTATTTCAATTGTGTCCTTTAAAGGTGCATTTTCATTGTTTTATGAGCTCGAATTTGTTTTGGCTCTTTCTTCGATGTGTAAGTTAACATTAAATTGACAACTAATCTTATAAAATATAATTTTAATTAAAAAAAAAACTGAATTAAGAGGTTAAAGAACAAAATTTACATAAAAAAATTAGGGGCTTTTTCCACAAATGGCACACAAGAGCCCCTTTTGATCCCTCAAGTTTTATTTTTTTCCTTTATCATCCCAGCTTATTTATATTATTACATTTTAGTCATAAACTTTATTTTTATTATATTTTAGTGCTTGGAAGTTAATAGAAAGAGAAAGTCGTCAGAAAAATTGAAAAGAAACAAAGTTCTCAGGTGATTGGGTTCTGGTCACCAATAACTTTGAGATTTGGTTTTAAGAGAGAAAGTTATTGGATGAGGTTTCTAACTTTAATGATGCATGATAATAAATCAACCTCAAGAAAAAATTAATCTTGATTTGATTTGGATTGGATTGTTGGATTTATTAAAATATTTTTTATTGTTACAAATAAGATTTTTGACGTCCATAAGGATGTTGTGTTCATGTTCCTTCTTTTTTTTTTTTTGTGAAAATGGTTAAAATTTGGTTTCTTAGTGTCTAAAATGTTGGACCCTAATTTTTCAGTTATTAGAGACAAGTTTGGTGGTCGAAAAATTATACCAGGCGACAGTACATTGTCTAGCCAATTAGATGACATGTTGTCCGCCTAGTTTATAAAAAAAATATGGTGTTTGGTCTACCATGCCCAAGCACATGGGTTTTCATTTTTAATAGTCAAGCGTGCGAGCTTAACCTTTCAAGGTCCAAAACCTAGGATAAAATGTTTTTTAATCAAGATTATTACAGTGAAATTTTTAAAATTGATCATCTTGGTTTTTAAATAAGTTTTGAGATTCATATAGTAATATTTTCAATTAGTTTTATTTTTTTATGTAAATCTAATATGTATAATTGTTTTAAAATTTTTTATCATGGATATTCAATGAAAATATTTTTTATTTTTTTGATAATTATTTATATAATTTTGTGAAATTAATAATTGTTTTATTTTTTTCATATTGTTGAGTTAGAATTATCACACCATAATTGTTTTCAATTGAAATTTACTTTTCATAGTTTTTATTTAAAAAATTATTATTCTAATAAAAAACATGTTTTTACAAGGAAAAAAGTTTAAATAAGGAAGTAGAGTTTTGGCTAAAGAAATATATTGTTTCTCATTAATTTAAATTATTTTAATCGTGTTAAATTTTCATTCAAAAAGTCATGCTACTTGTCATAACTTAATTTTGGGTTCCCCCAAAATTATCTTTTTTCTTTAAAAAAATAAATAAATGAAAATAAAAAATACTTGGCAATAGCAAACTGAAAAATGTTGCAGACACATGGAGGAACTAAACTTTGATTTTGGACAGAATTGGAAGCCCAATTGTACCCAAGATTGAAAG